>Ga0207875_100659_pt1 | contig 11123 bp, 7 predicted proteins | sample CeladaPassage60A_FD_187476 | JGI IMG/M metagenome (GOLD analysis project Ga0207875, IMG submission 187476) | Cellulose-adapted microbial communities from the Joint BioEnergy Institute, USA - Passage3 60A (SPAdes) (version 2) | ecosystem: Engineered > Bioreactor > Continuous culture > Unclassified... | reverse complement strand
GGCCGCGGCCCCGGCCAGCACCTCTTCAGGCTGTGCCTCCCTCCCGAGGAGCTCCCCAGCCATGCGCGCCAAGGCCCGAGTGGAGGCCACGGCCTCCAGGCAGCCGTGCCGACCGCAGTCGCAGAGAGGGCCGTCGGGCACCGCCAAGGTATGGCCTATCTCCCCCGCCAGCCCAGTCCGGCCGCGGTAGATCTCCCCATCGATCATCGCCCCCGCTCCCACCATCTCGGTGACCGTCACGAACACCAGGCTGTGCGCGCCGCGCGCCGCGCCATAGCACGCCTCGGCCAGCGCCATCGCCCGGGCGGAGTTCTCCATCACTACGGGAAGTCCCAGGCGCGCGGCGACCAGCTGCCCCACAGGCGCTCGTCGCCAGCTGTGGAACGCGGCGTACTCGATCTCCCCCTCCTCGGGGTCCACCACACCTAGGGAGGCCAGCCCCAGGCCGACCAGCCGCTCGGTCCCGACCTTCACCATCAGCCGTTCCGCGAGGTCGCACACCTCGCCCAGTACTGCCTGCCAGGGCTGCCCGCGGGCCACACGCCGGCTGGCGCGCACGCGCACGCCGCCCGCCAGGTCCACCACCCCGACCTCGAAAGCTAGCCCCCCCAGGTACACGCCCAGCGCGAGGGCCCCCTCGGCGGCGATCTCCAGCGGCACGGGCGCTCGGCCGGGGTGATCCTGGGGTGCCGCCGTCGCCGAGACGACCTCGCGCACCAGGCCTTCGCGGATCAGCTCGCGCACCACGTGGGTGATCGTCGAGGGGCGCAAGCCGGTGATCGTCGCCAGCTCCTGCCGGGGCATCGGCCCGCGGGCCAGCAGAGCCCGCAGCACCGTGGCGCGGTTGTGTTGACGCATCGCGGCGGAGTTGGCGCCGCGCAGCCGGGTGTCCATCCTGTGTGCCTCCGTAGCCTATGTCAGCCCTTGAGGGCGCCGAAGGTGAGGCCGCGTACGAGGTACCGGCCCAGCGCCAGGAATATTAGCATAGGCGGCAGCATCGCGGCAACGGCCGCCGCGGCGATGTAGTTCCAAGTGACCCCGGCGGTCGCGAAGTACGCCAGGGTGCCTATCGGGAGGGTGGCGGTCTCCTGGGTGCTCAGCACGAGGGGGAAGACGGCGTTGTTCCAGGCGAAGACGAAGGCGAACATGGAGGTCACCACCAGCCCGGGCGCGCACAGGGGCAGCGTCACGTACCTCCAGACGGCCCAGGTGCCCGCGCCGTCCACCCTTGCGGCCTCCTCCAGCTCCACGGGCACCTCGTCGATGAAGCTCCGCAGCAGCCAGACCGAGATCGGCACCGTGATGGTGAGCATCAACAGGATCATGGAGAGGTAGGTCCCGCGCAGGTGGAGCCGCGTCATGAAGATGAAGTACGGGATGAGGTACACCACCGGCGGGGCGACTATCAGGCTCATGTACCACAGCATGATGCTGCGCTTGCCTCGGAGCGCAAACCGCGACAGCGCGTACGCTGCGGGCAGCGCGAACGGGAGGTTGGCCAGCGTGGCACCCAGCGAGACTACCAAGCTGTTGCGCAGCTGGGGGGCGTTCGTGCCGGGATCCAGGAAGGTGTAGCGGAACGCGTCCAGCTGGGGTCGAAAGAGGAACACCGGCGGGGTGCTGAAGGCCGTCTCCTGCGGCCGCAGTGCCAGCGCCGCGAACCACGCGATCGGCCCCAGGAAGAACAGCGCGCACAGCCCCAGTAGCGCGTACAGCACGACGTACCGCATCACCATTCCCACCTCCGAAAGGCGTACCTGGCATAGATGTTGAGCAGCAGCAGCACCAGCGCCACGATGATGAGGGTCATCGCCGAGGCCGTCCCGATGTTGTAGTTCACGAGGCCCTCCTGGTACAGCAGGTAGGCCAAGGTGTACGTCGCCGTGCCCGGGCCACCGCGGGTCAGCACCAGCACCAGGTCGAAGAGGTTGAACAGCTGCATGAACCTGATCATGCACACGATCGCCGCTGAGGGCCACACCATGGGCAGGTAGATGTGCCACACGAGCTGGCCTCCCCTGGCGCCGTCCACCCGGGCGGCGTCCACCAGCTCCTGGGAGATCCCCAGCAGGCCGGTGTACAGCACGAGCGCGAAGAACGGCGTCCACTGCCAGACGTCCGCCAGCAGCACGCTGGGGAGCGCTGTGCGAGCACTGCCCAGCAACCCCTCCGGGGGCACCGGCAGCCGCAGCAGCGTCAGGAACCAGGGGATCAGGCCGCCCTGCTCGTAGTACATGTAGCGGAAGAGGAAGCCCACCACGATTGGGGCCACGGCGACCGGCATGATGAGCAGCGTGCGCAGCAGCCGGGTCCCCGGCAGGTGCGTGAGCAGCAGCAGGGCCACGCCGAGCCCGAGCAGCAGCTCGACCACCGTGCCCGCCGTCGCTATCACCAGCGTGTTGCGCAGCGCGGGGAAGAAGGGGGTGGAGGAGAGGACGTAGCGGAAGTTCTCCCATCCCACGAACATCAGGGGCCGTGGGCTGGTCTGCAGGTTCCAGTAGTAGAAGGCGTTGCGCACCGTGAACAGCGTCGGGTATATGACCAGCGCCGCCAGCAGCAGCATCGACGGCAGCAACAGCAGGAGGGGCAGCGCCCTCCGGGGCGCGCCCCGCACTTGGCAGCTCACCCTCTCACCTCGCCAGGGACCGGATGAGCTGGCGCGTGCTCTCCAAGGTGTCGTCGTAGCTCGGCCCGCGGTAGGGCAGCAGCAGGTTGCCCTGGAGGAGGTTCGTGAACAGCGTCTGGGCGGTCTTGAGGGCCTGCTGGGGGCTCCTGGCACCACTGAGGGCCTGGTTGAGCTGCAGGCCGTACACGCCCTCCAGGGCGGGGTAGATAGGCACGGGTGGCCGCACCAGCTTGCCGTTGCCCAGCTGCATCATGCGCAACTGCACGTCGAGGTAGGGGTAATGACGCCGTACCTCCTCGTCACTGTACAGGGAGCGACGGGCGAAGTCGCTGAACTGGTAGTTGTAGTCGGGCACGAGCGCCATCGCCCGCTGCGTCTCCCTCGAGACCGCCCACTTGATGAACCGCCAGGCGGCATCCTGATTGCGGGAGTTGGCGGGTATACCCAGGCTCCAGCCGCCCAGGCTGACCACCTGTGGGTGGTTGGGGCTGGCGGGCAGAGCGCCCACGTCGTACAGGTCGGCCACCACCGACCGCTTGCCGCTCATGTAGCCGTTGTTGCGCACCAGGTAGAAGTATGGCGTCCACCAGTAGAACATGCCTACATCGCCCTGCGCAAAGCGGGTACCGGCGTCGAACCACACGTAGTTGATGGCCTCCGGAGGAGATAGCTTGTACAGCGCCCGGTACATCTCCAGCGCAGCCACGTTCTCGGGGCTGTCGATGGTGGGGGTGAAGTCCCAGGGTGCCTGCGGAAAGCGCTTGAACCACCGCACGCCGTTGCTGGCCGCGAGCTGGGTGTACATATGCACGATCGGCACGGGCTGGGCACCGCAGATCACCGTCCCGAAGAGGCGCTTGCCGCGCACGCGACGGCCATGGACCTTGCCAAGGGCGTCCATGTAGGCCTGCCAGGTCCAGCTCTCCTGGGGGACCTTCGGGGGTGGTGAGACTCCCAGCTCCCCGAGCACGTCCTTGCGGTAGATGACCCCTTGCGCGTACGCGGCCACGGGCAGCGTCACGATGTGCCCCCGCCAGGTGTTGAGCGAGTACAGCACCTCCGGGAGGAAGTCCTCGAGGTCCAGCTCGGCGTCCCCCTTGATGAGGTCGTCCAGAGGCCGGATCCACTTGTTGTCGAAGTACTGCCCGTTCCACATCTGGTCGACGGTGATCACGTCGGCGGGCGTGGTGTTGCCCACGAACGAGGACGACAACCGGGCGTTCAGCGCGTCGTAGGAGAGCGTCTCCATCTTGACGCGGATGCCGGTGCTCTCGGTGAATTGGGGCAGCAGCTTCTCCAGCGCGTACTGGAAGGGGTCGCCCACCACCAGCACGCTGAGCGGCCCCGTCGGGGGTCTCGAGATCACGGTGGGCGTGGCGACCGGTGTGGGCGTGGGACTGCCCAGCGGTGTGGGCGTGGGACTAGCCGTCGCGCTGAGTGGTGTGGGCGTCGGCGACGGTGCTGGCGGGGTGGGTGTGGGGGCGCGCCCACCACACCCCACGGCCGCGGCGCCCATGCCAGCGGCCAGAGCTAGAAAACGGCGTCTTGAGATCTTCCTGGTAGACATTCGGCACCTCCTGCACCACTAGTTGCTGACCTCCACCGGCCCGCCAGTGCGAGCGGACCGGAGCACTGCCTCCACCACGGCCACCTGCCGCAGGCCATCCATGTGTCCCGGCAGGGGGCCCATGCCTCGCCAGGACGTGGGCTCGTCCGTGCCCTCGACGATGGCGTCGACGATGTGCCTGACGAGCGCCATCAGGTCGGACGCGGGCGGGCGTTGGCACTCCAGCACCACCCTGTCCGGGGAGGAGCTGGGGAGCCGGAGATGGGCCACCAGGCCTAGCCCGCGCAGGTCCTCCAGATGCCCGCGCGCGCCCTCCAGGTCCAACCCCTCCAGGTCGGCACGCCAGCAGGGCCCGCAGCCCTCCGGGGGGAACTTCTGGTAGGAGAGCATGCCGCGGTCGGCCCTCAGCGTCAGGTCGAAGCGGACGTCCTCCTCCATGCGGCCGATCCAGCCCGCAAGGAGTCGCACCGTGGGTCCACTCCGAAGCGTTAGGACGGCATCGACCAGGTCGGGCGTGTACCCGAGGACGTCCTCCCGCTGCTGCGCGTACACCTCCGACACCTCGGCTGGAGCGAAGTACCAGCGCACCAGGTCCACCTGATGACTGAGCAGGAAGTGCGCCGGAGAGGAAGACGACGTCCAGGCTCGGGACCTCTCGCCCCACATGGAGGTGGGCACGCGGATATCGTCCTCGAGGACGGAGTCGGCGTGCACGGCGCGGCCGAGCAGCCCAGCCCGTAGGAGGTATCGCGTGGCCCGGTCGAAGGGGTGAGCCCGGTTGGCGTAGTCCACGTACAGCTTGGTGCCTCTGGCCTCGACGGCCTCACAGATCGCTAGCGCGTCCTCCATAGAGGTCGCCAAGGGCTTCTCCACCACCAGGAAGGGCACGCCCGCGGCGACGGCGGCCAGCACGGGCGGCGCGTGCGTGGCATCAGGCGTCGCCACGACCACCAGGTCGAGATCGACCTCCCGCAGCATCTGCAGGTGATCGGTGTAGGCGCCCACCGCCGGCAGGTGCTGCCACCGCGCCAGCGCCTCCGGGCGCACGTCACAGATGGCTCGGAGGTCGATCCTGGCATCCGCGAGGAACGTCTCCAGGTAGCGCTCGCCCAGGATCCCCAGCCCCACTATGCCGGCCTTGATGCCCATAGGTCACCCCTCAAGTTATTTGATTGCTTGAATCAATTAAATCCGAGGATACAACGAGCCCAGGGCGTTGTCAAGAGGGCAAGCTATAGCTGCAAGGGCTCCTCCAGCTCCCGGAGCTGCCGACGGACCTCGCCAAGCCTGTCAGCCACCGCCTCGGGCAGCCCGCGCCCCCGCAACGCCTCGGTCACCGCCCGGATGAGCTCGGCCGCCCGCCCGGCCATCGCCTCCAGCACCTCCGGCGAGGGTGCCTCCTGCCACCGGGGTACGCCTGACACCGCCTCGTACGCCTCCACCACCACCTGGAGGTGCTCCCGCACCGTCGGCTCCCACGAGACGAGGGGATGCTGCTCCACCACCTGCCTTAGCGCGGCGGCGTGCTCGCGGGCCTTCAGCACGTCCCTCTCCCAACGGTCCGAGCCCCTACTTCGGGGCGGGGTGGCAGGGGCGGACTCGCGAGCAGCCACCACCCCCACTGCGTCCTCGGCCCGTGGCTGCGCCTCGGGCACCGAGGGCTTCTCCTCAGGAGGAGACGGTGCGTCCTGGGCTCGGTCCTCCGTGGGCAGGGGGATCACCCGGCTGCGCGCCGTCTGGCGGCGGGTGTTGAGGCGCCTGACCTGGTCGACGGTGCGCAGCCTCCCCTGGTACACCTCGCTCAGCGCCTGGCGGCGCTGCTCCTCGGGTAGCTGCACCAGCTCGCCCGCCGCTGAGGGGGAGATAACTTCCTTGCGCACCAGGGCCGACAGCTCCGGATCCTTGGCCACCCGCAGCAGCACCGAGATATCTCCCTGACTGCGCCCCATCGCCTTGGCGATACGGTTGCCCGACCAGCCGAAGTCCCTCTCCAGGCGGAGCACCGCCTCCATCAGCTCGGCGCGCGTCAGGTCCTGGCGGGCCACGTTCTCCGCCAGCGCCTTCGCCAGGGCCTCGTCGTCTCCCAACTCCACCACCACGCAGGGGAGCTTGGCCACCCTGGCGCGCACCTCGGCGTCCTCGTGGCCGCGCAGGAGGTTGGCAGCCATCAACCGCCGCGCCCCCGCTACCGTCACGTAGTGGCCGGGCTTGTGGGGATCGCGTCGCACGACCAAGGGTTGGATCAGACCCTCCGCCTCGATGGAAGCGGCGAGCTCGTCCAGCTTCGTGAAGGTCTGCCTTGGGTTATCCTGCGTCGGGGAGATCCGCTCGATGGGGATCAGGAGCACCCGCTCGAGCCGCTCAAACGAAGCCTCGATAGCCTTGGAATCCTCCACCGGCGTCAGGTCCCAGTCCTCCGAGGCCTCCAGCAGCGCCTGGCGGATAGGATCCTCCAGCGTCCTGTTCCTAGAGCCCGGCATAGCGGAACAGGTCCTCGCAAGCGGCATCGTAGTCGTTGGCCGACAGGTCCCACTGCTCGATCCGCGTCCTGTGAGGCACAGGCGCGAGCACGGGCAGGGGGAATGGTACCGCTCGGCCACCTCGCGCATGCTCTCCAGGTAGCGCCTGTGCGCCACCGTCCTCTCCACGTTGGCCGACAGCAGCGCCAAGAGCTTCGGCCTCGGGTTGACCATCCGCTGGTGGCTCCGGATGCTCCGCAGGTACTTCATGATGAGCGCAAGACCTCTCGAGAGAGACCCCGGCCTATATGAGAAGGTGCCTTGCAACACCTACAGAACGCTCTTGCGGAATCGCATATATCCACTGCAAGCTTTACGTTATCCTCCTAGGGCAATGCCTTGGCTCCTATAGGTTCCACCTAGTTGGGATTCAGCCAGATGTTCCCTACCGACCATAACTTTTTCTGAGTGTCGCCCTCCAGAATACGGCCTGTACGAAGCTGGCAGCGCATGTGCCTACTATCGCAAAGTCCCAAAGGTGAACTTGAAGTATTTATGTCAAATACACCATGGGCGTGTGGTGGCTCGGGCTCACAGGTGGCCGCCATGGATGGGGGATCTGGGCAGTGACCAGATGTGAGCCAGGGCAAGCCTGGTGGCTGGGGAGAACTCCTCTCCCTGGACGTAGCCCAGCAGCTGGTCCAGCAGGTACACGGCCTCGGGATGGCAGGGATACTCCCCCAGCAGCTGCAGCGTCGTCATCAGGAACCTGCCCCTGCCCACACGTCCCTCGAACATGTACCCCAGCTTCCTCGCCCTGTGCCAGTTGTCCACCACAGCCACGATAGGTCTGAGATCCGAGGGCAAGACCTCCATCCCCACCGCCTGGGCACCCTCCACGAGATGGTACCACTGCCAATCGGAGTGCCCATCGTGGGGGAAACGCCGCATGAGGGGGTGGTCCTCCACAACCAGGCCCATCGTGGTGCGCGGTTGGTTGGGAAACCACAGGTAGGTCCAGAAGAGGGATTCAAAACCTGTGGGTATCGCGTCCTGCAGCTGGTCGTTCTCCGCCAGGTACACCACAGTGGCCCCGTTGTACATCTCCTCCACATAGCGCACGTTCAGACGATCGGTAAGGATCACCCCTCGGTGGTGCTCACGGCGGTCAATGACCTCCATCTGGTCGTAGTAGTCCGCCAGCCAGGCGAGGCCTGGGCTCAGCCGCACTCCTGCGCCCACCCCCTGGGTCCTACCTGTGGGGAACACCCAGAAGTCCCAGGAGTTGTGCACGTGGCTGCCCTCCAGGTGAGCCCGCAGCGTTAGCTTCTTGGGCCCTGTAGGCATCCTGAGGGCCAGGGTTCCCACCTCGTACAACCCCACAGGCGGCACGTCTCCCACAGCCAACTTGCCCCAGGCCAGGATGTCCTGGCCTGCCGCCAGCTCCCAACGCACATCACCGCGCAATCTGTCTGGACCATAGTGGGACAGGAGCAACCTGGCCTCCAGCCACCCACCCTCGGGGAAAGTACGCCTCGGACACGCGCACAACAGCACCGTCTCGGCATTGAACTGCCTGAAGACCTCAGCTGATGCGTGTCCCTTGGGTTCCCAGAAAACGTCCAGCACGCCGTTGAGGGCAGTGCCCTGTCCAGGGAAGTCGGTCAGGTTGAGCATCTGTAGGCCGCTGAGCTCCGGAGTGCGCCTGATCCTCTCGAACTGCTCCTTGATGCACACCAGTTGCAGTCGCGCCGATGCCCGGTAGTATCTATCCGCTTCATCGAGCAGCTGCTTGGCCGCGAGAGCATCCATCGCCTGGGCCTCCCAGGAGGGCTCGATCACTCCGGTGAACTTGGGGGATGAGTCCAGCCTTGTGTACATGTCCATCTGGGTGTGCTCGTGGGCGATCACCGGCAGCCGCCCACCGGCAACCCTGGTGGACCAGGTGGTCGTGCTATCCGGGGTCGTGCCCCGGAAAGACCTGTAGGAGTTGAGGTCGGTCTCCCTGTCCGGCTCCTCGGGCAGGTGCCCAAACCCGCTTTGGTCCAGGTACAGCCTGGAAGGGTCCAGCTCCCTGCCCCTGCGTACCAGCTGGTTGAGGAACGGGCTGTACCGATGAGAGGCTCCGTGAGGTGCAGATTGCAGCAGCTCGTTGCCCATGCAATGGATCACTAATGAAGGATGCCGCTGCAGGTGCAACACCACCCGCTCCAGCTCCGATCTCAGGAAATCGCCGGCACCAGCCAGGTACCGAGGGTCGTTGCAGTTCCCCCAGTTGGGGAGCTCGTTCTGCACCAGCATCCCCACCTCATCTGCGGCCTCATAGAAGGCATCTGGGGGCGTCCAGGAGTGCAGCCTAACATGATTGAAACCGTAGTCCTTGGCCCTCCGAAACTGCTGCAGGTACACGCTCTTGTCCTGTGGAGGATAGCCGGTGAGGGGAAATATGCAGCAGTCCACGTACCCACGCAGGTAGAGGGGCTCGTCGTTGAGGTACAGCTTCCTGCCGCGCACCTCAAACGTGCGCAGCCCGAACCTCGTGTCCACGACGTCCACACCTTCCTCCGTGGCAAGCTCCAGGTGCAGGTCGTAGAGGAAAGGGTCGCGGTCCGACCACAGCCTAGCATCCGGCCCTAACTCGAGGGTCAGGGTAAGTCCCTTCACTCCCGGTTGGGCTATCTCCAGGGGCATCTTCGCTCCAGCGATCCTGCGCCCCTCGACTTCAGCCCTGGCCTCCACCGTACCCCTCGCCCCAGTGGTGGAGGCCACCGAGATTTCGCAGCGCACCGTGCGCCGACGGGCGTCTGGGAAGATCTTCAACCCCTCTATCCAAGTTCGCGGGGTGGCCACCAACCTCACAGCGCCCACGATGCCACCCCAGTTTGTGGCGGTGTGCCTCGAGTGGATGTGGGCCTCGTAGTTCAAGATCCCCTCTACCTTATTGTTCACTTTGATGGCCAGCAGGTTAGGTTCACCCGGATGAGCGAGGTCCGTCAGGTCGAACCTATGGGGGGCGCTCAGCGAGTCTCCAGAGCCCGCATGGGTGCCATTGAGCCACACGCCCGTCGTCCAGTTGACCCCCTCCAGCTGCAACCAGATCTTCTTGCCGCGCCAGCTGTTTGGGATCTCCACCTGGCGCACATACCAGGCAGCTCCTTCGTAGCTACGCTTCTTGCTCCAGCCGATGATCTGCTCGGGAGGACGCTCGCCGTAGCCCTGTTCCTCCCAGGAGCCGGGCACTAGAATGCGCCAGCTCTGCAGCCTCCTGTACCACTCCTCAGCTTCACCTCTGCCATCGGGATCCAGCGCAAAGCTCCACTCACCCGTGAGGTCCAGCTGCTCCCTGTCGTGGGAGGGCAGCAAGCCAGGATAGATCATCATACCAGCATCACCTCAATCCCAAGATCTCTGAAGGGCTGCACAGCTTCCTCGGCAGCCCCTGTGTCCGTGATGAGTATGTCCACCCAATTGGTGGGGCATATCAGGGCTGTGGCCAGGGCACCCAGCTTGGTGTGGTCGGCCACAACTATCTTCTGCTTGGCGTGCTCGATGAGTGCCCTGTTGACGGCCGCCTCCTCGGCGTTCCAGCAGGTGAGCCCTTTCTCAGCATGGATACCGTTGACGCCTATAAACACCTTGTCCACGAAGAACTCGCTCACTGCACGGATGGTGAAGCTGCCGACCAGAGAGAACCAACTGCCGCGCAGGAAGCCGCCGGCCACGAACACGGTCAGGTCCTCGCGATTGCTGAGCTCCATCGCCACGTTTACCGTGGTCGTGATCACGGTGATGCCCCTGCGATGGCGGATGCTCCTGGCCACCTGCGTGGTGGTGGTGCCAGGTGTCAACGAGATGGTCTCGTTGTCGGCCACCAGGGAGGCGGCCGCCAGGCCGATCCTCCTCTTGGCCTCGCTCTCTCTGCGGACCTGGGCCTCGAAGGAGGAATCGTGCAGGAAGGGCTCGTACAGCATCCGCTCGGCAAGAGAGGCGCCCCCGTGCGTGCGCCGTAGCAAACCCTCCCGCTCCAGCTCCGCCAGATCGCGGCGAATCGTGGCCGGAGACGCCCCAAGCTCCTCCACCAGCTCCTCCACAGTGACCTCGGCTCGCTCCAGCAGCCGCTGCAAGATCTGCTCCTTGCGCAGCTGGGAATGCTTCGTCTTAGGCTCAGCCATCGTAACCTCCCATTACCAGCGCTGCTGCTCCCAGCAGCGCTGCGTCGTCTCCCAGCTCCGCCCCCCTCACCTCCACCCTGCCCTTGGGGTATGTCCAGGCGTGGGCACGCACGTGCTCCCTCACCCTGGGCAGCACCAGCTCTCCCCTGGCCATCACCCCACCGCCTATCACCACCACCTGAGGATCGTAGGCGTGGATCAGCGTCACCACCCCGCTGGCCAGGTACCGCAGCCAACGCTCGAACACCCAGCAAGCCAGCTCATCCCCCCGCTCCACCGCACCCAACACCCTCTCCACG
>Ga0207875_100635_pt1 | contig 11542 bp, 14 predicted proteins | sample CeladaPassage60A_FD_187476 | JGI IMG/M metagenome (GOLD analysis project Ga0207875, IMG submission 187476) | Cellulose-adapted microbial communities from the Joint BioEnergy Institute, USA - Passage3 60A (SPAdes) (version 2) | ecosystem: Engineered > Bioreactor > Continuous culture > Unclassified... | reverse complement strand
AGAACCAATCGATTCAAAGGAAGACGTAAAGACTTCGTTACAGTTTCGGCAACGATAACGTTTTACAAGCACCAGTAAATATAATGGTTTGTTCAACACGGATAAATCCCGAATTTTCCTTGTCCTTCTGTCGTGGACAAAAGATGTGAGAAACCCACAATGAGGACATCGTTCCTCCTCATCTTTTTTCTCAACATGAACAAGATAATGAGTGGGCAAAATTTCTTGATTAACAACTGCAAATTCTGGCAATTCTAGTGATACGGAAAACACTGACAGAACCTCCTGTTATGTTTAGTGACGCTAACATTATTGCCAGGAATCTGTTAGTGTTTTCTTATTTTTGTCCAAAATCACAAAATGTGATGATGAATCATTATAGTTAACTTACATTCAAATTGTCACGAAATTATATCAAATTTCAACATTGATTTAAAACATAGCCTTTATTAAATAAAGGAGTTGTTTAATCGATTCAATAAATTTTTGAATATTTCGCATTCTTCTTCTGTCCATTCTTCCAACCATTGATTGTATCTGGATAATCGTATTTTTTTGTCCATAGCAAGTTTCTCTTTTCCCGTTTCGGTAAGGTGAAAAAGAGTGGCTCGTCCATCGCTCGGATCTGCTAAACGTTCGATTAGTCCTTTGGATTCAAGTGAGGCCGCTTGTCTGCTGACGGTTGAAATATCAAGTTTCAGCACATCGGCCAGTGTCTTCAGCCGTGCGGATCCTAATTTATCGAGTTCTCTTAGCAGTAAATAAGTGGCACGTTCAAAGATGCCTACTTTTTTATCTGTCTGGTCCACATAAGTGGCCATACGTATAAAGGTCGTCATTTCGTATTCGATTTGTTCAATGGCACGTTCTTTTTTTGACAATCCCATATTCCTCCTTAAATTGGCGCCGCTTTCAACTTCTAAATTCATTGACAAGGAAAAATATCATTTTATAATACATATTATGTATATAGTTGTATTATACAAGTATTTGAGTATTTTCTATTCCTATCATACATGATTACTACTCAATTTAAAGAGAATGGGGGAAGGATTTTTGCATATGAAGTGGATTCAAATTATTATTCAAATTTTTATTCTATACGGGTTTTCGTTTATTGGTGAAATGATTCACCGCACTTTGCATTTATTGATTCCCGGAAATGTGCTGGGACTTTTATTATTGCTGCTTTGTTTGTCTTTAAAACTATTTAAGCTGGATTGGATTGAACAAGGGGCTGGCTTCTTAATAGCGTTTATGCCTCTTCTTTTTGTTCCGGCCACGATTGGCATTATGAATTACCCTTCATTGCTTTCCAAGCAGGGGGTATTATTATTTTTCATTGTCTTCATTAGCACGATCATGACGGTGGTAGCTGCTGGTCATGCCAGTCAATTATTAGAAAAAAGCAGACAAAAAAGAAAGGATGAGCAGAAAGCATGATACAACAAGTTCTTATCCCTCTCGTCATGATCATCATGACGGTTGGGATTTATCTGATCATGAGCCGTATTTATTCACGCTTTTCTTGGCCGTTTTTGCTTCCCGTATTGACAACGACCATTTTGATGGTCGTTTTGTTGATTGGTGCACATATTTCGTATGACACATATATGAAGGGCGGCAAGTGGATTAATTTTTTGCTTCGACCAAGTGTCGTAGCGTTGGCCTATCCTTTATATAAGCAACGTTTTGTGCTGAAAAAATATATGGTTCCTATTCTGGTAGGCGTGAGCGTCGGGATGATGACCGGAATGCTAAGCGGACTTTTCTTTGGCAGATTCTTTCATTTTGATCGTAGTCTTGTTTTATCGATGCTGCCGAAATCCTTTACGATGCCAGTGGCTATTCAAATTACAGCCAGCATCGGCGGAATTTCCTCGATGACGATTATATGTGTGATGGTGGCAGGCCTTACCGGCGCCATAGTAGGACCCGTGATCTTAAAGTGGCTGCGCATCAAAAGTGTGCTTGGAAAAGGAATTGCCCTTGGAAGTGCATCACATGTACTTGGAATCACAAAAGCATCCGAATTCGGAGAACTAGCCGTTTCCATCGGCTCCGTCGCCATGATATTAAGTGCTTTATTAGGCTCCATTGTCGCACCGTATATCACCATGTTCTTTCATATTTGTTTATAAAAAAGGCATGCATCTATCGGATTTAAGTAAACAAAAACTTATTGAATGGTATAATAAAGTTGATTTTGCAAATAAATCCAATAAGGAAAGACGACAAATCTTTAATGATTTATTAGATTTATAAAAATTGTAATTTTTAATGCAACATAATGGCTATTATGTTACATTCGCCAATATCCTGCAAAATAAGAAAAACCCCTTGAGTTTCAAGGGGTTTTTGATTTTTCTCGACTTCGGAAGGAGCTTCAATGTAACATATAGAATATGTTTGTTGTATTGAATCTAACGTTTTGGAGGTATTTTTATGGCAGAACGAGTAGGACAACAGGCTGTTGAACCGATTCGAGATCCAGAAAAAATTCGAGCGATGAAAGAGTATTTATTACATAGATCATATCGAGATTACTTTTTATTTACCTTTGGAATTAATTCCGGTCTTCGGATTAGCGATATCTTACCTTTACGTGTGATGGATGTAAAATATACCGAGCATTTGCGCGTCAAAGAAAAAAAGACCGGTAACGTCCGGAAAATTAAAATGACTGCAGCCTTAAAGCAGGAAATTGAGAAATACACGCGAGGAATGGCCGATTCCGATTATTTATTCCCGTCACGCAAAGGAAATCGTCCGATTAGCCGAGAAACAGCTTGGCGGATCATTAACGAGGCAGCCAAAGCGTGTGGCGTGGAAGGACCGATTGGCACCCATACGATGAGAAAAACCTTCGGATATCACTTTTATCAACAGACGAAGGATGTGGCAATGTTGCAACAAATATTTGGACATTCTGCACCTTCGATCACCTTAAGGTATATTGGCATTAATGATGATATGATAGATCACATACTTCAAAATTTTTCTTTGTAGAAAAAATGTAAAAGTTGTAAATTTATATTGTAAATTTTTATTTTTATAACAAACAAGGAGAGTTAAAAATGAAGTTTATGTACATGGATGAATGTTGTAAAAATCTTATAAGCAATCATAATCATACTGTATATATATATGGTGGCATGATTATAGATAAAAAGGATGTTCATGCTGCACTAAGTGATTTTAAGGGCATATATCAAAGAGCCAAAAATTATCTAAAAGAGAGGATGAAACAACACCTTAAAGGCAATCCAGATAAAGGTAAGATTATGAAGACAGTATTTGATAAATTTGAACTGCATGCTGCCCAAATTTTTAACCCAGATCACACAATAAGAAAGGGACAAATTAAACGTTACAATCCTTGGAAATATTCAGACCCTCGAGAAACATTTAATATTTTAAATACATTGATAGATAAACTAACTCCTTATATCTCAGAGATATTAATTTTTAAAATTGACAAGTCAAACATTCTGAATTATGGAAATAAGAAAGGAATTAATATAGATGACAATTATGTTGATGAAAAAATCATTGAGTTCATTATAGAGGAGTATGATACGTGGCTTAAAAAACTCAACAAAAAAGGGGCTCTTATCCCAGATAAGCTCGATTCAGGTTTAAGAGATAAGTTTGTCGAAAAGATTAATATGATCAATTCTGACTTTTTCTGGTCGGAACCTATAGTGGTTGAATCATATTCAAACGCTTTTACCCAATTAATAGATATTATAACTTATTGTTATTATTTGGTATCCACAAACGCCTCCCATAAACAAAATTTTAAAGCGATACAACGACTTTATTATAAGAAAATCAAACCAAAAGTTGTCGAAAAAGATCTTTATAAAAAACTACCTAAATAGTTGACAGATAAGCTTAGATATAATATCATTATAGACGCTAACTAATTCTCGGTGTTTACGAACAGCCGACAATTAGTTCAGCTCTAATAGGAATGGTCGGTTGCGACGTTCCTACACGTATCAAATCTGCTTAACATGCATATAATAATAATAACAAGCGATCGGTTGCGATGCTTGTGTAGGAGGGCAATTCATGGTTTTTAAAGACCATCAATTGCCCTCCACTTATTTTTATAGGAGCTGTGAAGGTAAAAGTCCCTCTTTATTAAGAGGGACTTTTTGCGTTTTATTATTAATTTTTTTAGTTATCCTTAGAATTAAACGGCGTATGTCACTGAATGAACTTCCTATAATCTTGATTATGTTGCATTCCAAGATTGAAAAAGTTTGTCTTTGCGCATTTTTAGGCCGTTGTATTTAAAAAAATGCAACAGGCTAAAAATGCGTTTTATTTTTTTACCTCCTTCCCAAGTACGCTCCTTCCTTTGCCTCACCCCATTATAATTTTTGCTTGTTAGGCGCGTAAAGGGTCTGCGCTCTTCGGACGGCTTAGGGAAGCCAAGTCGGCTAACCAAGCCTAAAAAGCATCGCTTTTAAGGCTTGCTAAGTCATTGGGCTTCCCACAAGCCGTCAACGAATCGCTTGATACTTCGTATGCTCCACTTCGTTCCGCACCCTTCTACCCACCTTCGCGCAAAAATTCCCCCACCGGCAAACAAAGAAAGGAGTGTTCAACCATGGAAAAAATCTACGAAATCCAACGCATCAAACAAATCGTTCAGGAGGTGGAAGAGCGATACAAAATCCGTTGTCCGGAGGATGCAGCAAAAGTGGCAGCACACTTCATCGGCGACGACGACAGAGAAGTGTTCTTCGTCATGTGCCTCAATACCAAAAACGAAGTCGTTGCCGTTCATCGCTGCCATATCGGTTCTCTCAACGCATCCATCGTTCACCCAAGAGAAGTCTTTAAGGCAGCAATCCTCAATAACTCAGCTAGCATCATCGTCGCACATCAGCATCCAAGTGGTGACGTAACTCCATCGAGAGAGGATGTTGAAATGACGAAACGGCTAGCAGAAGCCGGAAGGATACTAGGGATTGAAGTTCTCGATCACCTAGTCATCAACTACAAAGCAGAATACACTTCCCTCAAAGAAAGAGGGTTCTTTTCCTGAAGGAAGGTTTTCCTCCTTCCTTCTTCTTTTTCTTTCTTTCCCTTTCTCCATTTTTGAATAGCATCGAGCTTTTCAAAAATGGGCTGTTTTAAAGCGTTGCAATAAAACAGCCATTTATTTTAGGGAAAATGTTGTGATATACAACATTTTATGCTATTATTGTAGTAACTTACAACAAAGAGGTGAATTAAATGAAAAATACTACACAAAAGATCATCAATCAATTTCCTCAATTAAAACCTTTACTGGATAAATCCAATAAAGAAGTATTGAAAACTTCCTCGACATTAAGTGAGTTAGAAAAGACATTTTTGCAATTGGCTCGATTCTTTGAAAAACCGAATGAGGAAGCATTATCGCTCCAATTACTATATCAGCACCTTGAGGATGAATGGCTGGAATTTGCGTTGCAACTAATCGTGGAGTTTTTCAGAAACGAAACGTATTTGATTAAAAACCCTAACTTCTCGATCATTATAGACTCCCAGGACTATTACACCCAAAGTGATTTTGCACGTTATCTGGAGGATAAAGGAATTCATTTTCCACAAAACAAGATTGCTGTTTACCGCAAAAGAGGAAAGTTTCCTAAAGAGGATTTATTAATCGCTGGAACTCCGTATTGGTCAAAATACACCGTTGAAAGCTTTGCCAAGCATTTATTGGAGCAACAGCTTCTCGAGTAATCCTGTCTCATGACAGGAAATTGACCGAGCTAACCCTCCTGTTCCGGGAGTTTGTATTTTCTGTCAGCAGCAGCAACAACCAACCAAACGAAAAAAGAAATCAAAGCAACGATACAAAGGCATGGAACTTGAAATGTAAAACCAAAAGTAGTTTCTTTTTTCACAAATTAGAATTTTTGTTAATTTTTGTTTGATATGAAAAATTTAGTTTGCTAGACTCATAATTGTAGAAAAACTCTATAATTATGGGAGGGGAATAATTTTATGAAAAAAAGAATGTCGTTTTCAGTATTGGCAGTTTTATTGTTCTTTGCATCTTCTTTTTCATTTAGTTCAAATGTAAAAGCTGCTGAACGGAAAGTAAGTAATAACCCTTCACAAGAACAAATTTTAGAGATGGCAGCAGAATTAGAATACATTTTTACAGAGATCATCATAGAAAATGATAAAACAGGTAAATACTTTGTGAATGAAGAAGAATTAAAAAACTCATCATACAACCAAGAAGAAAAAGAAGCTATTAAATTTTTTGCTGAATACTTAAACCAAGAAAAAAACGGTATATCAAATTTATCTAAAAAAAGTGATGTATCTACTATGTCAGCTAAGAGTACAGTAAAAAAATGCTTACAAGAAGCTTTAGGAATTGGTAATGATATTATTAACGAGTTTATGGGTTATGTAGAAAAGAAGCAGTGGATTGCAGCAGCAGGTATTCTTGCTGTAGCAGGCATTGCTGTTCAACCTGTGACGGTTTTTATATTTGCTATGACATGCGGAGCCGGTTCAGCTAGTTAAATATCTGTCTTACTGAGGTGTTAAATTTTGAATATATTAGATGACATTAGAGAGTTAGGAACCATATTATTATTGTTATGTGGATATGTTTATATTTGGAATTTAAGTAAAATAAAGACAGAAAGAAAGCTCACTAAATTTGAGTTTATCATGTACATTATCACTACAATTGGCACGTTATTATACGCAATTCCCTCAATTCTCATCATAATATCAAAATAGACTTTGTCCTTAGTATAAAAACTCTGATCACACAATGTGGTGGTCAGAGTTTTCTATTAACAAAGCAAGTTGCCTTTAGGGCAACCTTTTAGCCTTAAAAAGCCATAAATGCCCTATAGAGACGCTTTTTCTCTTCCGAATATAAAACCATTACTTTGTGGTTTAAGACGCGTTATACGCCAATCTGAGAAGCCGTTTTTTTAAAGGGGGGCTGAAAAATTCAGGATACCTCCCCTTTTCGTATTCCGTGAAAGTATCACTCACAAGTCCACTACAAAACCATGAAAACAGAGGGCCAATGCCCTCTAGATGACGAAATACAAATCATTCACTTTTCCTTTATCTTTCATCTTCACCCTTATGTTTTTTGTTTTCTGTTTGTCGATAACGGCCTGAAGATAAAGACTCAACAGCGATTTTCATTTCCTTATCGCTTGTGGCCACGTACCTCCTGGTCGTATCTAAATCACTGTGACCCGCAAGATCGGCAACATAAGTAATAGGAAAACCTTTTTCAATAAGATCATGGCAAAAAGTGTGTCGTAGCACATGCGGTGTAAGTTCTTCAATTTTTAAGTCATGTCGAATCTTATTAAATAAGTTATTCACGCCAGATATGGTTAGATTGCCGCCTTTCTGAGAGACAAAGACTTTATTTGTATTCGTTTCTTTGGTTTTCCTTTCGCTTATCCATAGACTTAGGGCATGTTTTAGATCGCTGTTCATGGGAATACGTCTAGCCTTACCACCTTTACCATCACGTATATTGATATAACCATTTGCGAAATCAATATCCTCTAATTCCAGCTCTACAACCTCACTGACCCTCATTCCAGCGTGAAGCATACAGTAGATGATTGCTCGATTTCTCGCATAGCGCCACGGATTTTTCTTTTGCTTTTCCTTATCGTCAATGTAATGCAAAAGTTTATTTTTCTCAACACGTTCAAGCCAACGCGGTGATAATGGTGTTTGTTGTTTTTGTACTGAAAGAGAAGAAGCCGGATTATCTTTAATAATACCGGTATCATAAAGATACCGGAAATAAGCCTTCAGGCTTTCAATTTTGTTGTTAACGGTAGAAATCGTGAGTTTTTTCCTTTCCCCTGTTTTTGGATTTTCAATACGCGCAATATTTATTAAATAGTTCTTCCAGTCCTGGAGATCGATAGCAGACACATTTTTGGGATCGAAGGGAACTCCACCCGTCATTCCTTCGTACCATTGTTGAAATTCTTTTAGTACGGTTTTATAGCGACGGATGGTATGTTCACTTTTTCCTTGTTGCTGTAACCAATGAATGTATTTTTCCAATTTCCCTTCTCTCCTTTTGTAATTAATTACCAGATATTCAAAATCTAAAAATTGTGATAATCTATTAGTGGCGGTTTCCTGGCAGGAGTTCGGCATAACGCCGATCTCTAATTTTCCGTTTGAGCGCTCTTAATAATCCAGGAGCCGCCTTCATCTCCATATACCCACATTCATCTTTACTACAAATATAGATAATTGCATCTTTTGGACGATCATAAGGTTGATAATATTCAACCTCCAAAGCGCCCTCTTCTAAGCTAAATGTTCCGATTGCTTCTAAAACTCCTGTGCGACATTTAGGGCATTGCATATGTAATCCTCCTTCAATGGAATGATGAAAATAACTTAAATTTTGAAAAACAAAATGCTTATTTTGTTTCCTTCGCTGCGATTTCTCTGAACATATATCCACGAACTGACCTACCGTATCCCATCCGAATCCGGCAAGCCATTTGACCAATTTTTCTTCGTCTTCACGTAATTCACGGCCTAATGCTGTTTCTAACGCATGTTTCAAGTCGTTGAACGCGATTTGTTCGTCAGTATATTTTCCCCATTCACGTTTCATTTACTTTACCTACCTTTCTATCCCTCTTGCATTCTCAAATAACCTCATTAACTGTCTATCAGGCTCTCTGTTCACAATCGCTTTCTTTAATACATTAACTAAAGGCTGAATGTCAGTAATGGATCGTATTGAAGCACTTAATAATTCTTCACGATCAATTCGGCTCCATTCAAGAGAATATCCATTTTTAAGCGCTAAGGAACGAATAAACTCACGTTGTGTTCTTCCGTTTCCTTCTCGGAAAGGATGCAATACGTTAATCTCGGCCAAATAGTATGCTGCACGTTCGGAAAATTTTTCGAAGTCGTAACCCTTCAAATGCTTTTCATTGGCTAATTCCTTAAACAGCTGTTTCGCCGATTCCTCAATAAACTGTGCATTAGCAAAAGAAAAACCGCCTTTCGCAATGTTTTCATCCCTAATCTTTCCGGCAAAAGGATAAATGTCGCTAAAAAGAAATTTGTGTATTGCTTGTAAGTGTTTTAAATCAAACTTTCCATAAATCGGTTTTAGATATAGCTTTGCCAATCGTTCACCTGTAATAATACGCTCTAATGTTTCGAGTTTTTTAGGATCACGAATATTGAAATTATTGATCAATACTTCGGTCCCTGGATACCAGTATTTTGATTGCTTTGATTGCATCATTGGTTTTCAGCCAACTCTCTTGCTTTTTTTAGAAAGGTTGCTCGGCTAATATCTCCACTCAATGCAGCTTTAATTAGTTTTTCTTCTTCTTCAGTTATTTGCAAACCTTCAAAACTCAACGACGCTTTTACCTCCGGCAAAATTCCTTCAATTTTTTGGTTCATTGTATTCTTTTTCATAACAACTTAGCGAGGAGACTCCAACTTCTAAGCGTTAGCGAAAGTTGGAGAGGAATCGCCTTCTCTCCTTTCTACATAAAATTGGATTTTCACTAATTTTATGTTATACTATATTTTAGTGAAAGGAGGTGTAATGATGAATTTAACACTGACTGCTAAAATCAAAATAAATCCTACGAATGAACAAGCAATTATTTTAAAAGAAACTATGAATGCTTATCGAAAAGCCTGTAATTTTGTATCCGAAATTATTTTTCACTCTAAAATTTTAACACAAGCTAAATTACACAATATGACTTACAGAGACTTGCGTTCTCAATTTGGTTTGCGTTCACAAATGGCTCAATCCGTCATCAAAACGGTGATTGCTAAATATAGAACCATAAAAAGCGATGGTCACTCTTGGACATTGGTATGTTTTAAAAAACCTCAATATGACTTAGTTTTCAACCGAGATTATTCTTTAAATAAAGGTTTGTTTTCTGTTAACACATTAGAAGGACGAATCAAAGTACCTTTTGAAATTAAAGGATTTGAAGAATATTTTGATGGCACTTGGACATTTGGCACAGCGAAACTTGTGTACAAGCACGGAAAATGGTTTTTGTATATTCCAATGTCCAAAGAGATAGAAGAATGTGATCTAAAAAACATTAATCAGGTAGTTGGAGTAGATTTTGGAGTTAATTTTGTCATCACCACCTATGATTCCAATGGAAAAACATTCTTTTGGAATGGACGACGAATCAAACATCAACGTGAAAAATACAAACGATTGCGTAAACAGTTGCAACAGAAACGAACTCCTTCTGCTCGCAGAAGATTAAAAGCTATCGGTCAACGAGAAAACCGTTGGATGCAGGATGTTAACCACTGCATTAGCAAGGCACTCGTTAAACGATATGGAGCAAACACGTTGTTTGTTTTAGAAGATTTAACAGGTATTCGTCGAGCAACAGAAAAAGTCCGAAAGGAAGATCGATATGCCATGGTGTCTTGGGCTTTTTATGATTTACGCCAAAAGATTGAATATAAAGCCTTAAAATATCGAGCAAAAGTCATTGCAGTTGATCCTAAATATACCTCACAAACTTGTTCAAAATGCGGACATACTGAAAAAGTCAATCGAAACAAACAAACACATACATTTTGTTGTAAAAATTGTCACTACCAATCCAATGATGATCGAGTGGGTGCTATGAATCTTCAACGAAAAGGAATTGAGTACATCGTTGAAGAAACCATCCAAGCATGACTTGGGTGGTTGGGTAGTCGTCAACCTGCCCTGATGCGACACCAATTGAAGGTAGGAGTGCTTAGCACGTTGGTACTACTGGGTAGTCGCAAGCTCCCACTTCAAACTTCGTCAGAAGTTAAGTGGGAGCAGTTGACAACAATCTCTCTCCTTTAGAATAAGCAAATCATCATCGGAAAGTGAAAGTGTTGGAACACCTTTCTCCATAAGTCCCCCCCTCTTTTAAAAAGAAAACCGAATTATCTTCTGTTTTTCTATTATATATTTTACCGAATTATCTTTCGTTTTTCAATACTTTCTAATTAAAAAACAGAAGATAATTTTTATTATCTTCTGTTTTCAGCAGATGCAAATATATGGTATAATAGAAAGGCAATAGAACGGAAGAACTCAAGGGTGGGTCGGCATTGTACCCCTTCATATGAAGAAAGGGGGTGATGCCGATGACGGTATTTGAAGCGTTAATGTTTGCGATTGCTTTCGCAAGTCTCATCGTTTCAATACTGTCTTTCAACCAAAAGAAATAATCCACCCTTGAGTTAACGGCCGGTCGGGTGGATTATTTCCTCTCCGCTGCCGATCCCCCTTGTAGGGAACCGTTCTATTGCGAAGGACCGAGGGTGTTGCTGCACCGTCGGTCTTATTTTTATTTATATGGAGCTTCTATATATATTATACATGTTTGAATGATGAATGTATAGGTCTATGAATACACTCTTTTAACTTGTCGGTAGTTGGAAACATATCGACGGCACCTTAAGCACTATCTGTAGATGTGAACATATCCACTAAGCTTTACTTATTTCATTA
>Ga0207875_100633_pt1 | contig 11592 bp, 6 predicted proteins | sample CeladaPassage60A_FD_187476 | JGI IMG/M metagenome (GOLD analysis project Ga0207875, IMG submission 187476) | Cellulose-adapted microbial communities from the Joint BioEnergy Institute, USA - Passage3 60A (SPAdes) (version 2) | ecosystem: Engineered > Bioreactor > Continuous culture > Unclassified... | reverse complement strand
CCACAGGCCGCCGGTGTAGCGGGCAGCGCCCCGGGTCGGCAGGACGTGGTTGGTGCCGATCACCTTGTCGCCGTACGGCACACAGGTGCGGTCACCGAGAAAGAGGGCCCCGTAGTCGCGCATCGCGTCGAGGGCTTTGCGCGGCTCATGCGTCATGACCTGAACATGCTCGAACGCGTAGCTGTCCGCCATCGCGTAGGCCTCCTCAAGGGTGTCGACGACGTGCACCTCGCCGTGGTCGCGCCAGGCCGCAGTGGCGACCTCGCCGGTGGGCATGCCGGGAAGAAGGTCGTCGATGCACCGCAACACCGCCTTGCCGATCGCCTCCGAGGTGGTGATCAGCACGCACGGGGAATCGGGGCCGTGCTCGGCCTGGCTGAGCAGATCCACGGCGACGGTGAAGGGATCGGCGTGTTCGTCGGCGACGATCAGGGTTTCCGTCGGACCGGCGAACAGGTCGATACCCACCTCGCCGTACAGCTGACGCTTGGCTTCCGCGACGAAGGCGTTGCCCGGACCGGTGAGAATGTCGACCGGCTCGATCGTCTCGGTGCCCAACGCAAGCGCGGCAATCGCCTGCACGCCACCTAGCACGTAGATCTCGTCGGCACCCGCAAGATACATGGCCGCGACCGTGATTGGCGGCGGCCCGCCCTCGCTCGGCGGGGTTGTCGCCGCCACCCGCTCGACACCGGCCACCTTCGCGGTCAGCACCGTCATGTGCGCCGACGCAGTGAGCGGATAGCGCCCACCCGGCACGTACGCGCCGGCGGCACGGACGGGAATGCTCCGCTGCCCGAGGAACACACCTGGCAGGGTCTGCACTTCGAAGTCCCGGATGGAGTCCCGCTGGGCCTGGGCGAATTGCCGTACCTGGCTCTGGGCGAATCGGATGTCGTCCAGCACAGTGGTCGGAACCGACGCCACGATCCGCGCGATGTCGTCGTCGGACAGCCGAAACGACGCCGGTGACCAGCCGTCGAACTTCTCCGAGTAGCGGCGGACAGCGTCGTCGCCGTTCTCGCGCACGTCCGCGATCACAGCGGCGACGGCCTCGGTCACCGCAGGGTCACCTGTCTGCGCGGAGCGGCAGCCAGCAGGACTTTTGAGTGCGTACGCCATGAATGCAAGCTCCTGAACACTACCGGGATGCAGTCGGATTGGGAGGAATCGCCACGCCTGCGCTTGCGCGCCGCGCGTCGACTCGACTCAGCATGCGGCGCCGCGTTGGCACGACATAGACGCACGATGGGCACTCCGCGCGGCGCACACTGCACATCTCGTGCAACCGGTCAGCCGGCCACTGGCCTGCTGCGCACCGCGTGGTCTTCCTGTGCTCCGAGGAAGTCCAGTGCGCGCACCGCAAGGGCGAGGCCCTGCCGCGTTTCGGGGTCCTCCAGGGACTTGCCCAGCAAGCCCTCGAGCCGCTCCAGCCGGTAGTAGAGAGTACGGCGTTGCACGAACAACTTCTCCGCAGCCTGCGACTTGTTACCGTCGCACGCCAGGTAGGCCCGCAACGTCGGCAACAGCGGGTTCGCGGTGGACGCGTCGTGGGCCAGCAACGCCCCGAGCTCGTCCTCGACGTATCGCGACAACTCGGGCCCCTGGGACAGCGACGCGAGCAGCCTGAGCACGCCGAGACCGTCGAACGTCAACACCGTGGCGGTCTCCCGGGAAGCGGCCGCCGCCGCGGCCGTGCGCGCCTGCCTGATCGCCTCGGGCAGCTGAGCGGCGGTGCACGTCCGGCTGACCCCGGCGCGCAGCCCGCGCCGCTCGAAATGCTCGACGAGCTGCCTGTCACTGCACCGCGCCGACATACCTACCACGGCCAGCACATGTTCGCCGACGTCCGCCATCACCGCGGGGACGTGCAGTGATCGATACACCGAATCCAGGTAGCTGACGCAAGCAGCGTCGTCAGCAGACTGTTTGCCGTGGAAGACCACGACCAAGGGCCGGTTGCGCAGATCTCGTCCCAGACGCAGGGCCCGGTCCACGAATTGCTCACCGGTGATGTCACCGAGGAGCAAGCGGTTGACGATCGAGCTCTGCCGGTGGCCGGCTTGCACTCCGGCCTCCCGGACACCCAGCAGCGCGATCGCAATGGCGTCGGCCGCCCTGTCCAATGCGTACGCTGGGATGTTCGTCAGCCGCTCGCTGCCGTGCAGGATGTGCAGCCATCCCCACCGCTCTCCGCGGAGCACGATCGCCCGGCGAGCGCAACCCGGTGATTCGACCGCCGCCGACCTGGCCACCGGTGTGAGCGCGGTGTCCGGCCGGTGCATGACCCGCGCATGCAATCCCCAGTTCGTCAGCACCTCGTCGGCTTCCGAGGTGCCACCGGCGTATGCGACGACATCGTGGTTGGCGTCCTCCAGTACGACGGGATGACCCACTTGATGTGCAAGTGACTCGGTGAAGGCCCCTGGATCGCTGTTGTCCAGCAACATGCGTATGTATTGGGCGTTGAGCCGTTCGAAAGCGGCCAGCTCGGCCACCCGGTGATCGGTGAGAAATTCGTGCACCTGGGCCGAGATCTCGACGAACGGCAGCTCGCCCTGCAGGCCGACCAACGGCAAGCCGTGCTTGTCCGCCTCTTCCACCAGCGCGGCGGGCATGGCCGAGAAGACACGTCCGCTGAGTTCGACGACCAACACCGACGCGCCAGCGTCGGCGATCTCCTTGATGTAGCGTCGCTGCAGCTCACCGGATCGCCCGATCCCGAGTCCTGCGGTCAGCAGCATCTCCCCGCCACTAAGGAACCGGGCGATGTCCGGTACCTCCACCGGATGCACCCAGCGCACGCTGCGATCCAGGTTGGCGTGCCCGGCGTAGACGCGCCACCTGGTGCGCGAGAACACCTCCAGATGGAGTACGGCCTCGACCGACAACGCCATCGCAACTCCAGCACCGATCCGGCCATTCCGCGGATTGGTGAATCGTATCACCTTGTTTTCGCACGTCAAAGATCTGGAGATGTCACGACTGAGACTGTTATGCGCTGGCTTGGCCGTTCTGGCCGGCCTTGTCGTCGTGCCTGAACGAACGAAGCCCCTGGCTCCGAGCAAGAGCCAGGGGCGACACGGGTGCTGGGGCAGTGTCGTGTCGTCAGCTTTGCGACTCGGCCGGCTCGGCCTGCCTCGGTGGGCTGGACTCGCCGTAGCGCGGGGCGAAGCGCATCAGCAACGGCCCGCAGAGGGCGATCAGCAGCATCAACCCGAACGGGATGATCGGCATCCAGGCCAGTCCCGCGTTGGAGACCACCAGCGTGATCGACGCCGGACCCACCAGCATGCCCGAGTACCCCAGAGCGTTGACCAGCCCGATGTTGCGCCCGGCGTTGTCGGGATCGATCCGGCCCGCACTGGACAGCATCAGCGGCGCCATCGACGCCAGCCCGAGTCCGATCAGGACGAAGCCCACCATGGCCAGTGTTGCCGACGAGGTGAACGCGATGATCCCGACCCCTGCCGCGGCGATCACACCGCTCGCGGCCACCATGCGGATCGGCCCGACGTACTGGGTGAGCCGGTCACCGAACACCCGCCCGGCGAACTGGGCGCCGGAATACAGCGAGATCGCCAGGCCCGCGGTGGCCACGCTCGTGCCAACTTCCCGACGGACGAACTCCTGTCCCCAGTCGGCGACCGCGCCCTCGCTGAGCATCGATGCGAGCAGCAGAACCCCGAAGCCGACCATGATCAGCACAACCAGGGTGCTGCGCCTGCGTGATGCATCCGCCACCGAGACCTCGTGCTCCGCGGCTGGCGGGACCTCGTCGACGCTCAACAGCCAGCGCGCACACACCAGCCCCACTGCGGCCATGGCCAAGCCCATGGCGGTGAACAGCACAGCGGGACTCTCGGTGAACTGCCTGCCCAATGCGCTGCCGATGAGACCGGCCACGAACCCGCCCGCGGGATAGGCGGCATGGAACGCGGACATGATCGGCCGCCGGTAAAGGCGCTCCACCTGCACGCCGTGAGCGTTGATGGCGGTGTCCGAGGCCCCGCGGCACAGCCCGAGCACCGCCCCGGCGGCCATCGCCGCCACGAGCCCGTGCAGGTACGCCAAGGGGATGATCGACAGCGGGTGCAGCACCAGCGCCAGCGAGACCACCCGGCGCGGGCCGTAGCGGTCGATCACCGGGCCGATCACGAACGCCCCCAACGCTGCGCCGACGCCGATCGCCAGGGCGATGAGCCCGAACTGGGAGTCGCCGCTCTCACCGTCGAATCCGAGGTGCGAACGCAACGGTGACGTACCGGTGGACCAGGTGAACATCAGGGCGCCGAGCTGGAAGAAGCCGGCGAACGTGGCGAACCGGGCCATGCGCAAGCGCGTGGGACGCCACGGGTGTTTTTCGTGCGGTGGACTGTTGACCATCAGGGCCTCCTCGCTGGCACGACGTGCGACGGGCCGGTCAAGCGGGCCGACGCAGCGTTCGCTGTTCGGCGAGAAGTCAAGAGTTCGTTCGCCCGGACCACCAGACACACAATGAGCACTGCACCCGGAGATTTCTGCACGCTTGGCGCAATCGTCGCACCTTGTGCTCCCGCCGAACACAACAGACGTCAGTTCTTGGCGTGCGAGCTGCCATTCTCGACAGTTTCTTGCTCGTCGCGGAATTGCTCCCATGAACTCACAGCCACAGCGCGTCACCGGCGGGACCAAAGGCCGCCTCCGACCCTCGTCTCGTCGGTCGGGCGTAGCTGACGAGTGCGCACACCACGTGCAACAGCCGTCGGTTTTGTTGCACGGCTTGTGCCTGGTGCGCCATTGCCCGCCTGCCAAGACTGCATGGACAGATTCCCGTGCAACCCGTCCCGGCAAAGGAGTGGCGCTTGTCCGCATCGACCGCAAAGGCCCGGGTGCTGTACCTCTACGGCGGCTGGCCCGGGCACAAGCCGTACGAGATCGCCGAGAAATGGGCACTACCGCTGTTCCACGGCCTCGGGTTCGCCGTCGAGGAAGCCAATGACGTCTTCTGCCTGGATGCCGATCTCAGCGGTTACGACCTGATCGCGTTGAACTGGAACAACGCGCTGGTCACCGAAGGGCTGACCGCCGCGCAGGAATCCGCGCTGCTCACCGCGGTGGAGTCCGGGACCGGCATCGCCGCGTGGCACGGCGCCGCGGCCGCCTTCCGCACCAGCCTGAAGTACCACTGGCTGCTCGGCGGCAGCTTTCTGGACCACCCGGCCGGTGAAGGCGTCAAGTACCCGTACTCGGTGTCCATCGTCGACCGCGACCATCCGGTCACCGCGGGCGTGGAGGACTTCCGAGTCGCGTCCGAGCAGTACTACATGTCGGTCGACCCGAACAACCATGTACTCGCCGAAACCACGTTCACCGGTGATCAGCTGCCCTGGCTCGACGGACGCACGATCCCGCAGGCGTGGACCCGGACCTGGGGCAAAGGCCGGATCTTCTACAGCGCCATCGGCCACGACCTCGACGACCTGCAGAACCCCCATGTCACCCGGCTGTGCGCCCAGGGTTTCGCCTGGGCGGCGCGCCGCAGCTGACCCCTTCGACCGCGAACGGAGAACACCATGCCCGTCCTCACCGGTGGACAGATCGTCGCCCGGACCCTGCGCAACTACGGTGTCGGTTACGTGGCAGGAATCCCCGGCCACGGCATCTGGTCGGTGACCGACGCGTTCCTCGACGAGGAATCGAAGATCCCGTTCATCCAGACCTTCCACGAACAGAGCGCGGTGCACCTGGCCGACGGCTACTACCGCGCCACCGGCCGCCCGATCGCCGCGGTCGCCTCCATCGGTGCCGGAGCGAGCAACACGGTGATCGGTATGGCCACCGCGTTCACCGACTCGACCAGCGTCCTGGTCATCACCGGCGGGCCTGCCTCCCACATGCGCGGGCACGGGCTGCTGCAGGAGCTGGAGCGCTACACCGCCAACGACTTCCCCAAGGTCGCCGAGGCGGTCAGCAAGCGGCACTGGGTGGTCAGCCGGGTGGAAGAACTGCCGTTCGTGCTGCACCGGTGCTTCAACGCCATGCTCACCGGCCGCCCCGGTCCGGTGCACCTGGAGATTCCGATGGACGTCCAAGCCGAAGCGGCGGACGTGCAGCTGCACGACCTCCAGCGGCGGGTGCCGGTCGGGCGGCAGCACCCGGACCCGGATGCCGTCGAACGGGCGGTGGAGGTGCTGCGCGGAGCCCGGCGCCCGGTGCTGGTGGTCGGTGGCGGCACCATCACCTCCGACGCGTGCGATCAGGTGCTCGCGCTCGCCGAACGCTGGCGCATCCCCGTCGTGACCACCTGGAACGGGAAGAGCGCGTTCCCGGAGGATCACCCGCTGTTCGCCGGGAGCGTGGGCCAGACCGGCACCATCCCCGGCAACGCCGTCGCCAGCTCGGCGGACGTGGTGGTCGCAGTGGGCTGTCGGTTCACCGACTGGTCGGCGTCGAGCTATGCCAAGGGCATCAGCTTCGCCATCCCCCCGGCCAAGCTCATCCACATCGACATCGACCCCCACGAGATCGGCAAGAACTACCCCGCCGAAGTCGGGATCGTCGCCGACGCCCAGCGCGCGGTGGCGGCCGTCCTGGATGCGCTGCCCACCACCGCACCGGCCCGCGACGAGTACCTCGCGGAACTGCGCGCCCGCAAGCAGGAATGGGAGCACAAGCTCGCCGAGCGCCGCGACAGCAACCGATTTCCGTTCACGTCGCAGCGGCCGCTGGGCGCATTGCGTTCGGTGCTGCCGCGCGACGCCATCGTCGTCGTCGGTTCCGGTAACACGCAGGGGGCGGTCAAGCAGACCTTCCCGGTGTACCTGCCGCGGACACACATGACCTCGGGCGGGTTCTCGTCGATGGGCTGGGCGGTCCCGGCCGCGATCGGCGCCAAGCTCGGCTCGCCCGACCGCACCGTGGTCTGTGTGCTGGGCGACGGCGACTTCCTGATGACGGCACAGGAAATCGCGCTGAGCGTGACGGCGAACGCACCGGTCGTCTTCGTGGTGCAGAACAACGCGGGCTACATGTCCATCCGCGGCGGCCAGCGCAAGCTGACCTCGCGCCACATCGGCACCGAGTTCTCCCGGCCGGACGGCTCTCCGTACAGCCCCGACTATGCCGCCCTGGCCGCGTCGTTCGGGCTCGAGTCGTGGAAAGTCACCGACGCCGACTCGCTCGACCCCACGCTGCGCAAAGCCGTCGACTCCGGCGCTCCCGCGCTCGTCGAGGTGCCCACGGACCGCGATGCCGCCGGTCCATGGGTTCCGGGGTGGTGGGACTTCCCGGTACCCGAATACGTCACCGACGAACGGCAGCACGAATACCACCGCACCCGCGCCACCGAGCAGCACCTATGACGGCCGGCGTCGCTTCAGCCGCACGACGAATTTCTCCAGCACTGCCCGAGGGAGTCGGACGTGACCAACAGCATCCACGAGCAATTCGATTACCTGGTGCTCGGCGCGGGCTCGGCCGGCTGCGCGCTGGCGGCGCGACTGTCGGAGGATCCCGACACCACGGTCGCGCTCGTCGAGGCGGGACCAGCCGCCCACGGGCGCCTGTTCGAGATCCCCGCGCTGTTCTCGCAGCAGCTGAAGTCGTCCTACGACTGGGATTTCGAAACCGAGCCCGAACACCGACTCGACCACCGCCGGATCTACCTGCCGCGCGGCCGCGCCATCGGCGGCACGAGCTCGATGAACACCATGCTCTACGTCCGAGGACATCGGCGCGACTACGACACCTGGGCCGAGCTGGGCAACAAGGGCTGGGAATACGCCGAGGTGCTGCCGTTCTTCATCAAGTCGGAGGACAACCAGCGCGGTGCCGACGAGTTCCACGGCGTCGGTGGGCCACTGACGGTCAGTGACCCGGTCTTCGTGCATCCACTGCTGAGCAGTTGGGTGGAGGCCGCGGTGGACGCGGGCCATCCGCTGAATTCGGATTTCAACGGCCCCGAGCAGGACGGGGTCGGCTATTACCAGGTCACCCAGCGCGGCGGTCTGCGATGCAGCAGCGCCGTCGCGTTCCTCGAGCCCGCCCTCGACCGACCGAATCTCACGGTGCTGCCGTGCACCCAGGCACTGCGACTGCGCTTCGAGCGCAACCGTGCCGTCGGTGTCGAGGTCGACCACCTGGGCCGGCGTCGGTTCATCCGGGCGAACCGGGAGGTCGTGCTGTCGCTCGGGGCGTACAACTCGCCGCACCTGCTGCTGCAGTCCGGCGTCGGCCCGGCCGACGAACTGCTGGCCAGTGGGATCACGCCCGTGCTCGATCTGCCCGACGTCGGTCGCAATCTGCAGGATCACGTGGGTTGCTTCCTGAGCTTCTTCAGCAACACGCCGCCGGTCCTCGGCCCCGACACGTCCACAGAGGAGCGACGGCTTCGCGATGAGGGAACCGGGCCGATGTCCTGGACCGAGGTCGGCGGCTTCCTCCGGTCGGCCGACGACCTTCCCGCCCCGGACATCCAGGTACACGCCGCGCTGGGCATCGTCCGTGATCAAGGCCTGGCCGCTCCACTGGAGCCGGGCGTGTCGTTCGGCCCGTACGTTGCGCGCCCGATTAGTCGTGGCTCGGTACGACTACGCCACGCGCACCCTTACGCGAAGCCGCGGATCGTGCACAACTACCTCGCCGACCCGGACGACCGGGCGCGGCTGCGCGAGGGCGTGCGGCTGTGCATGGAGATCGCCCGCCAGCGCCGGTTCACCGCAATGATCGACGGTGACCTGGCCAGCGCGGCCGAAGCAGGCCTGGCTCCCCGATCGGACCGCGACCAGGACATCGACGACTTCATCCGCACGCAAGCGTTCTCGTTCTACCACCCGGCAGGCACCTGCGCCATGGGCAAGGTCGTCGACCACCAGCTGCGCGTGTTCGGTCTGGACAACGTCCGGGTGGCCGACACGTCGGTCATGCCGACGCTGATCACCGGGAACACCAATGCCCCGGCGATCATGATCGGCGAACGCGCCGCGGTCTTCGTCCGACAGTCCTGAACCACCTCCCCTCCCCGTTCCGTACAGAAAGCTGCCGCTGATGTCCGCTCCGCTCGACCGCAACTACGTTCCGCCCGAGGTGAGTCCCGAGTCTCTGGTGTCTGTGCCCGACGACGGCGATATCGACACCGATGTTCTCGTCATCGGCTCCGGCATGGGCGGTGGCGCGATGGCCTGGGCACTGCGTGATTCGGGGTTCCGCGTACTGCTGGTAGAACGCGGTGGCTTCCTGCCGCGCGAGCCGGAGAACGCCCAGCCTGCCGAAATGCACATCAAAGGCCGTTACAAGAACGCGGGCCTGTGGTACGACGGCCGCACCGGGAAGCCGTTCATTCCGGGCACCTACTACTGGGTCGGCGGAAACACCCGTTTCTACGGCGCCGCACTTCCCCGCTTCCGCCGCTGCGACTTCGGCGAGGTGCAGCACGCGGAGGGCATCTCGCCGGCATGGCCGTTCGGCTACGACGAGCTCGAGCCCTACTACTGCCTGGTGGAGCGGCTGTTCGACGTGCACGGCCAAGTGGGCGAGGACCCGACCGAACCGCCTCATTCCAGCCCGTATCCGCACCCTCCGCTGGAGCACGAACCGGCGGTCGAACGGTTCGCCGGCTCGCTACGCGCCGAAGGCCTCCATCCGTTCCACATGCCCAACGCGCTCACCGTGCACACCGATCAGGACCGCAAGGCGGTGGCCACGGCGGACGGCTGCCCGGATCCCACCGGCAGGAAGGCCGACGCGGAGAACAGGCTGGTGCTGCCGGCATTACGCCGTGGGGTGAAGCTGCTCCGCCACGCCACGGTCACCCGGCTGCTGACCAGCCCGGACGGCCGCCACGTGGTCGCCGCCGAGGCCCGGCACGGCGACCGCACGATCAGGATCAACGCCCGCCGGTTCGTGCTGGCGGCGGGCGCGGTGAACTCCGCCGTTCTGCTCCTCCGCTCGGCCTGTCCAGCGCACCCGGCAGGCTTGGGCAACTCGTCCGGCCTGGTCGGCCGCAACTACATGGTGCACAACAGCACGTTCCTGGTCGGCGTCGATCCGTTCCGCGTCAACGACACGCAGTGGCAGAAGACACTGGGGCTCAACGACTTCTACGAGGCATCCGAACACACGCCGTACCCGCTGGGCAATGTGCAGATGCTCGGCAAGCTGCGCGGCCCGATGATCAAACGGGCTCGCCGATGGGTGCCGATGTGGCTGCTGGACTTCATGACCCGGCGCAGCCTGGATCTCTACCTGACCAGTGAGGACCTTCCGTCGGCTGACAACCGGGTGCGGATCGACGGCGACCGTGTCCTCATCGACTGGACACCCAACAACCTCACCGCGCACCGTGAGCTGGTCCGCCGGGTCACCATGCTGGTGCGCAAAGCCGGATACCGGCTGATCTTCAGACAGAAGATGGGCATCGAGACCAACTCGCACATGTGCGGCACCGCGGTGGCCGGTCATGATCCGGCCACAAGCGTGCTCAATGCCGAGTGTCGCAGCCACGACGTCGAGAACCTGTGGCTGGCGGACTCGTCCTTCTTCCCATCCTCGGCGGCGCTCAACCCGGCCCTGACAATCGCGGCGAACGCCGTACGAATCGCCCCGTCCGTGATCGCCGGACTTTCGACACGGCACGAGGCCCGCCGATCGGACGGCGACGGTCGTCAACGAAAGCAATCGACGGCAGGAAGGTGATGCGCAGGGTCGTCCCCGCGACATCGGCTGACTAGTGCGCCGCCCCGCAGGTGCCGCGCACGACGAGCTCGGTCGGCAGGATGATCTCCCGTCCCGGTTTCCCGTCGATGATGTCGAGCAGCAGCCGAGCTGCCAGGCGCCCCTTGTCCACGAGTGGCTGCCGCACGGTCGTCAGGCCGGCGGCCTTCGCTGCGGGGATGTCGTCGAACCCGACGACCGCCACATCGTCCGGGACCCGCAGCCCGTGCTTGTGCGCGACGTCGATCGCTGCCAGTGCCATCAGGTCCGACGCCGCAATGATCGCTTCGACGGGCTCGGCTGCGAGCAGCTGCTCGGCCGCTGCGCACGCCCGTTCGTAGTCGAAGCCGCCCGCTTCGACAACCCGCACGGATCGCCACGGCACCTTGTGCTTGCGGCACGCTGCGACGTAACCGGCCATGCGTTCGCGCATGACGTGGTCTCGTGCTGCTTTGACGCGCGCGGCGTCGACCGTGCCGCCGCGGCCGTCCGGCACTAGCCGGTCGACCAGGATCCCTACCTGGCGATAACCGTGGGACAACAGGTGATCGGCCACTTCCCGCGCGGCTTTCCTGTCTCGGATGCCGACTCGTGGCAGTCCATCCGGGTTCGGGGTGTCGATGAAGACCAGCGGCAGCCTGCGACTCAGCACCGTGTCGATCGCCGGGTGCCCTTCCGGAATCGAGTAGACAAGGAAGCCGTCGACGGCGCCCCTGACGAGCACACCGGCACCTTCGGCAACCCGTGCGGATTCCAACGGACATGGCAGCAACGTCAACGCGACTTCCGCCAGCTCCCCCACTTCGGAGATACCTTTGAGCAGCTCGGTCGTCGCCGGATCGTCGAACGCGTACGGCAGCGAATCGGTGATCATCAGGCCGAGCGCGCCGACCTGCCCGG
>Ga0207875_100631_pt1 | contig 11610 bp, 8 predicted proteins | sample CeladaPassage60A_FD_187476 | JGI IMG/M metagenome (GOLD analysis project Ga0207875, IMG submission 187476) | Cellulose-adapted microbial communities from the Joint BioEnergy Institute, USA - Passage3 60A (SPAdes) (version 2) | ecosystem: Engineered > Bioreactor > Continuous culture > Unclassified... | reverse complement strand
ACTTTCGCACATACCCATAGTGATTACTGAATTGAATCCGATGCCAGTCCCCATAGTCGCTTACTCTTGGATATACTTGACCTTTTTTTAATTCTCCAATTTTGACAAGTTTTCCTGTACGGTTATCATATACAGGTATATTATCCTGTGTTGTTTGGAAATATTTATAATGTTGGCCAAAATGTATTTGAACCTCTGATTTCTTAATATACCCGATTCGATCACTAAATATAATTCTCCACCAATTCCCATAATCGGAGACTATCCTATAGTCTTTCCCTTTTTCAATTGTTCCAAATGGAACTAGCTTTCCTGAATTATTTTCATATACTATCACTTTTTTTAAAGTCTTTACACTTTGACTACTGTTCTTGTAGCCTTTGTTTTCATTTTTGATTAACGATCCTCTTATCGGTTTTGTTGAAGACTTTCGCACATACCCATAGTGATTACTGAATTGAATCCGATGCCAGTCCCCATAGTCGCTTACTCTTGGATATACTTGACCTTTTTTTAATTCTCCAACCTTTACTAATTTTCCAGTTCGATTGTCATATACCGAAAGATCGTTTTCCAACACCTCAAAATACTTATCATTATGGCTAAACTGATATTGTGTTTTGGTTTTTTCTTTTTCATTTCTTTCATCCGTTTTAAGTTGTCTTTCCGTTAACTCAGATTTATTATAATCACTAATTTTTTTCTTTTCTTCATCTGTTGGTTGAGAATCTCCATTTTTCGTCTGACTGTTTTTCTCTTCCACACTTCCTTGATTAGATTCTTTCTTTTCTTTGTCCTCTTCTATTTGTGGTTGGTCTTCTTCGCTTGATGGTAAAACTTCTGAGCTATCGTTGACATCTAATTGATCTTCAATTTCTTGTTGATTTTCAACAATTCCATCATTCAATTGGGCTTCTGACTTTTTTACATATCCAATCCGATCACCAAAAATTATTCTCCACCAATTTCCATATTCCGAAACAATTTTATAATTTACTTCTTTTTCAATTAGGGCAAATGGGACAAGCTCACCGGAAGTATTATCATAAACAACAGCTTCTTTTAAGGTTTTAACACTTTGATTGCTGTTTTCAAATGATTCATTTTTATTTTTTATTTTGAATCCGTTTGTTGGCTTTGTATTAATTTTCTCTACATACGCATAATAATCGCTAAACTGTATTTGATACCAATCCTCATTACCATTGACAAAAGGAAAAATTTGGCCCTTTTTTAATTCCCCGATTTTTATTAATTCTCCTGTATTATTTTTATAAACCGGAACATTTTCTTCAATAACCTCAAAATATTGTTCGGAGGTACTGTGTGCTTTTATAGAAATGGAACCATTAGGAAAAATAATAGAAATGACTAATGAAAAAATTAATAAAAAATGTATCTTTCGACGAACGTTAAAACCTCGCAACTTTTGTTCTCCTCTCGTTTGTTTAGCAAATTTATATGACCAGTCTACGTGAACAAGTAACAAATATGTATAAGCAGAATGTAATTTTGAAAGGGTAAATAATTACAAATATAAAATAACATATAAAATTGTATAAAACTACTAATTATTTATAATTTTAGAAAATAGAAAATACCTTATATTTATTATTGACTGGTTAAAAAATTTCCTAAAAAAAAGAGAGATTTTTAAATTCAATAGATTTTAAAATATATATAATTAATTCATAATTATAAATGAGGAAGGTGATTAATTATGACAGTAAAAATAGATATTTTGGGCAGCTGTGTTACTAGAGATGCACTTAATTTTTCTGAAAAATATGAGATCGGCCGCTATTATGCACGGACATCTTTAGTCAGTATTTACTCTAAACCAATTAATATAGAAATCGAAAAAATTGAGTTGCCTTCGAAATTTCAACAAAGAATGGTTTATTTTGATCTGACAAAAAATTTTCAACAATATATAAAACAAATTAAATCTGATTTTCTAATTATTGATTTTATTGATGAAAGATACAATATTTTGAGAATGGGAGACTCATATTTTACAGAGTCTAACGAGTATAAAAAATCGAATTTGAATTTGCATGCAAAACGGATAAGTAAGGAAGAAAAATTACAGTTGTGGAAACAAAGTGCTCTTAAGTTTATAAAAAATATCAAATCAACATTCAAACCGGAATCTGTCATACTTCACAAAGCTTTTTGGCAAGAAAAATATTATGATAAAAATAGGGAATTACGTTATTTTGAAAATTATCCTATCAATGAAAACAACGAAATTCTTAAAATGTACTATGATTTTATTGAGGAAAACTTGCCAAACATCAACGTAATTGAATTAAACGGTTTTGCATCAGATGAAAAACATCAATGGGGCTTATCACCTTTTCATTATGAGGAAAGTTATTATAAAACCTTTATTGAAAAACTTGATTTTATTATAGAGAAACAAATCAAAACGAATAATTCCACTACCATTTTTTCAAAATGGTTAAAAAAAATAATTTAACTGCTCCTTTGGTCTTTATACCTCTTATAATTATTTTTTGCACGCTTCTCCCAATTTGTATCGAGAGATAGCGTGCAATTTTGCTGACTGTTACAGAGCAAATATTCTTTTTTTACCAACTTTTAACGTATTCAATATTTCAGGATCAATTTTTTTAATATCGATATCCTGTAAATATATGTTCAAAATATTTCTTAAAATTTTAATTGCTTCATCTCTTTCTTCTGGATTAATTTTTTTCAACTTTTCCAAATACCAATTTTTAAAATAATAGTTAAATCGAACATTAATATAGTCTTCTATTAATCCTTCAACTTTTAAATAATTATATTTTTCTTTCTCAAGAGATTGGTATTTTTTAAAGAAATTAAGATTTATGCTATTAACTGTAGAGCCTTTTACTCCTGCATAGTATATATGAATAATTTTATCAATAACTTTAAATTTTTTCGCATTAGTAATTAATTGAAAATAAAATAATGTATCTTCTCCAATAGCACCGGGTATCATTTTCAAATTATTTTTTATAAGAAGGTCTTTTTTAACCATCAATGCCTGAATACTTTGGGCTTTAAAAAAAGTTTGTTTTAAAAATTCTTTTGAATCTTTAATTTCAAATTCAGTTTTACCGTTGCATAATTTTACAACAGATTTATAATAATCAAAATTACTTGTTTTAGTATCTAATTTTTTAATATCACCAACAACTAAATCGTAATCATTTTTGCTTAAAATTTTATATAACTCATAATAGCCATCATTAACTGCTTCATTATCAGGATCTAGAAAAGTTATATAATTCGTTGTGGCTAGTTCAATCCCTTTATTTCTTGGTCTAGAAGCACTTCCGCTTCCACCGTCATTGAATCTATATACATTTACATTATCATATAAACGTTCTAGTCTTTGAACTATTTTTATAGTCCGATCATCTGTCGAACCATCATCTACAATTATGATTTCCATATTTTTGAACATCGAAGACCTTCTCAAGCTCATAAAGCACTTTCCGTATAAATGTTCTCCATTATTATAAACCGGAATAATTACTGAGAACTTATAATCTTGTTTCTCAATATTAATTCTAAATTGATCATTTTCGGATATTTCCAGGCTATCAATACTATAACCATTTTCGCATTCCAATTCGCCTTCAAGTGATAACAAATCATTAACATTAAATTTTTTAACATCAAATACAGTACGATATTTATCCCTAATTATATTTATATAGTTATTTTCTACCCCGCTTACTTTATTTCCATCTTTATAATAACTATCTTTTGTTATATATGAAGAGTTTGTATATTTAAACCCATTCACCAAATCTTCCAAATAATATTCTCCATAAAAATATTTCTCATTAAAGAAAGTAATATAATCAAAATTGTTATCCTCAGTTAACTCATCAATAGTTACTAATTTTTTATATGGGTACGTCTGCCTTTCAAATGAATCTAAAATATGTTTATTTTTTTCATTTGCAACTACAGCAACAGTTCTTTTTGGAATTTCAAATTGCTGAAAACCTATTTTTTGCAACAAATAACTTATGCGATGGAAAGTTGTGTGCTCTCTTAAAACTTTTCTTACACCATCCATTTGCAGCATATATAGTTCAATATCTGTTAAGCTATTCATAATAAACTTAACTTCTTCTTTATCATGAACGATAAATATATTAGGAAACAAAAAATTCATCCCTAAACTATAATTGGAAAGAATTAAATTCCCCATTGCTTGCATTTCAAAAACTCTATTTGCAAACATGGACTCGCTATATTTTACAGTATTTAAGTTAATTGCCCAAATATACATTTTAAGTAGACTTTGAAGGTCTTCATGTTCCATACTTGGCGATATATATTTCAAGTATTTTACTGGGAAAAAATACTGCTCCAAATTTAACCAGTAATTTCTATCAATAATTTTCAAATGATGACCAGCCTCTATAACTCCATCAAATATAGTCGTTGTATCATGCTGCCTATGAGGGTACTTGTTATACCATGATCCAGCAAAAAGCGCTCCATCATATTTTTTTACAGATGTAATACCGATCGGATTATTATATACCGGATTGACTCCAAACTCCAGGACAAAAACATTATTATTTTTACAATCCCTCTTATAATCGTCAACTTTTTCTGCAGCAGTTGTAAAGATATAATCGCATTTTTGAGCAATATCAACAAAATACTCGTAATTTGTCGGATCTTCTTTTGAATAAAACACTATTTTTACGCCTTGTTTTTTAAAAAAATCTATTACTTGAAAAATATCTTTTCTAACTTTTGATATCTTAGGATTTCCCAACCCTTTCCAATCATTTTCCAATCCCTTCCATGCAGTAGCTATAAGCAGTATATCAAGTTTACCTTCTAATTCATGATATTTTTCTCTATGAACATAATAAAAATTTGCAATATCCTTAAAAGAATTAAATAGAAATTCATCAGCAATGATCCCAATATTAACGTTAAATTTTTCAAAAAAAGAACTTCCATTTGAGGCAGGAATTAAACTTTTTTGATTTTTAACTTCATTTACAAAATTTATATCTGCAAATTTATCACGCAACTCAATATATTCATTTTTGTTAGTGCTATTAATATTATCTACATTTGGAGAAATATTTAAATTTACGACTACACCGAAATTTTTTTCTAAATATTGTATTTCATCTTTTATATTATTTAACAAAACACCCTTTTTGGTTCGAATTTGTCGCAATAAATCTGTGAGATCCATGTCAAATTCTCCTTTTTTTATTCCTCATATTCCAGTATTTAATTTGAAATTTGCCTAACTTTGAATTTCTTAAGTTATCATATAATTTTTGGATTTTATCTTTTTCATCCATTAATTTTTTATAATTATTTATTAATTCTTCTTGTTTACTATATGCATTGTAAAGTTCTTCTTGAATTTTAATTTTTTCTTTCTTTTCCTCAATATATTTATTTTTATAATCATTTGAGGCTGGTTCTTTTTGTTTCTTAACGTTTTCAAGCTGCTCTGTTAGTTTACTTACCTTTCTTCTTAATTCAGCTACTTCGTTATTTAACGTTCTTTCAACATCAAAAAATCCAGCTTCAAGTTTCTCAAGAACTTTCAGGTCAATTTTTAATGCTTCTTTATTTTTTCTATATATAACTCCAATCCATTTTCCGAATAAGGTAATATTCTCAATTCCAAATGAATTGATTTGTAATTCCAAAAAATCTTTAAAATAAAATGTTCTTTTATGATCGATGTAATCGTTAATACCAAAAGGAGTTGTCACAATAATTAAACCTTCATCTTTTATGAGATTTGTCGTTTTTTCAAAAAAAGTGTTTATATCGGATATATGTTCCAGCACTTCTCCTAAAATAATAACATCAAATTTCTTTTCAAATTCTTTTAAAAAAAAATTACAATGTTCAAATTTCACATGTTTTTTTGTTTCTTCTTCTTCCTTCTCTAGATTTTTCAAAGCATCCTGAATGGCAGAACTAGAATAATCAATTCCTAATACATTTTTACCTTCTCTACCAAGCAGAATGGATGTAATCCCTTGTGAACATCCTACATCCAAAATTTCTTGCCCTTTAACATTTTTAACTATCCAATGAATTCTTTCCCTAACCTTTTCACCAAATGAAGCTCCTAATTCATTATGGTAAGCGTCGTATATTTTATCACGTATTTTATCCAACACTATTCCTCCCTAAAACACAAAAGTATTCTTAATCAAAAATTTTACATACATCTATAAAAAACATTATTAACAAATTCTCTTGTAATTATAATAAATTTAAGATAGCTCAAAATAAAAACAAATATTTTTAAAAAGTTATATTCTTTTTCTTGCAGAACAAAAAATCTAGAGACCTATTTATAAAATTTAAATATTTTCAGACCCTTACATTGCTCACACTACTCATTTTATTTTATATAATTTATCTATTTAAACAAGAAATTTTTAGACACCAATGTAAATTTTATGCATCCTACTACTTCTTATTTTAGCAGTGTGTTCAAATTTTCAAGATTAAAATTTCGACTTAATTTTTAATAATATCAATATAATAAAATAAACACCCAATAATTATTTCCCAGAAAATTTTCGTTTTTCCGCGTGTTTTGACGGCAAACAGCAAATTTTCCACATGGGCAAAGGAGAATGGACGATCATTGTCCGTCCTTTGCGACAAAATATTTAATTAAATACTCTCCCCATACCTGATTTCCTTTTTCGCTCGGTTTGGATCGGTCTTCTGTAACGTATTGCTTCAATTGCTCGTCTTCCTTATCCGGCCAATTTTCCCAATGGTTTAAATATGTAAAATGGTTTTCTTCGGCATATTGTTTGAGCGCATCTACTTCCTTAGGATAAAATTTTGCACCAAAGAGCGGGTGTGCAGGCTGCAGCATAATCGATACGTCAGGATTTGCTTCTTGAATTTTCCGCAAGATGTCCGTAATGTTGCTTAGAGTATTGTCAATGCCGACAACGCCGTTATCATTCAAAATAAACGGCTCGAAAAGGAGGATGTCAGGCTTTTTGTCTGCAATTTTTTTATATAATTTTTTATTCAATACACTATGCGTTGTCTCCTCGGCATCGGAAACAATCGTGATGTTAAAGAGCTCATCTCCATATGCAGAAAGAAGCTCCTTTTTCAGTTTTTCCGGCCACCCATTTTGATCGGAAGGAACGGATTCAGATCCCCAAATTACAAAGTTCAATTGTTTCTTTTCTTTTAATGCTGTTTTGATTTTTTTCTGAACATCCTCCGGTAAATTTTTGGCGTAGTCCTCTCGTGTATCATTTTGTTTACTATTGTCTTCCTTTATATTTTCTGCAGATGATTCCACAGAAGCAGCTGTCGGTTTTGAAATTTTCTGTTTCCAATAAAAATGGCCGACAATAATTGACGCTATACATAAAACGACAACATTACTAACAATAATCCTTTTTTTCACAGATAATCCTCCAAACGACAAATTTCTCACTTTATTATAGCGGAAAATGCCCTGCCGTTCCATGCTGTCAATTCATTTTTTCAAGCGGTGCTGACAAGTGTATACGAAAATATTTTCCTCACAAATATATTGTCTTAATAGAATTGGAAACTTATAATCAGATTAGATAAATTTAGTAATGAGGGATGGAATTATGAGATCAGATAGACAGAGAAAAAAGAGAAAGAAATGGCTCTGGATTTTGTTATCAGTCATTGGAGTTTTCATTATTGCCACGGGATCCTATGCCTTTTACATTTGGAACAAAGCACAATCGACCATTGCCAACATTCAAGAAAACATCGGGCGGGATAAATCAGACAAACGCGATCAGCAAGTCAACTTTAAAAATCGCGATCCTATTTCCATATTGCTGATGGGTGTTGATGAAAGAAAAGGAGACCGAGGACGGTCTGATTCGCTCATTTTGATGACAGTCAATCCAAAAGAACAGTCAATGGAAATGGTCAGCATTCCCCGCGATACAAGAACAGAAATTGTCGGAAAAGGCATTCAAGACAAAATTAACCACGCCTACGCTTTCGGCGGAACAGAAATGGCTATTAAAACGGTTGAAAATTTCTTAGATGTGCCGGTTGATTATTTTGTCAAAGTGAATATGGAAAGCTTTCGCGATATTGTCGATGCAGTCGGCGGTGTGACGGTTGAAAATGATTTAGATTTCACTTACGAGGGCTACCATTTTGAAAAAGGAACCATTCACTTGGATGGCAAAAAAGCTCTTGCGTATTCAAGAATGCGATATGATGATCCAAGGGGCGATTTCGGCCGCCAGGAAAGACAGCGGCAAATTATTGAGGCGGTTATTGAAAAGGGAGCAAGCATTACATCCATTACAAAATTTGGAGAAATGTTTAAAGTCATTGAAAACAATGTAAAAACAAATCTTACGTTTGATGAAATGTGGGCAATTCAAGAAAATTACAAAGATGCCCGAAAAAATGTCATTCAGCATCAAATAAAAGGGAGCGGAAAAAAAATTAACGGCATTTACTACTATATTGTGCCTGAAGATGAACGTCTTTCCCTTTCCAACGAGCTGAAAAAACATTTGGAATTAAAGAAGGAAACCGCTGAAAAATAAAAAATAGTGCGGCAGTTCACCATTCGACCGCATTTTTATAAGAACTGCCGCCATTCCCTATAATAAAAAATCCCCGCAAGCCTAGAATAATTCAGCAGCATTATGATTTTCGTTTACAATCATAACAAGATGGCTTCTCATATAAAATAAAGGAATGGTATTCCTTCCCCTCATTGATCCTTCTCTTATATGTATCATTGATATGAGACGCACTTTTCATTTTGTTGTAAATGATACTCATATGCTTCTCCACTACTACTTTCTCATGATTGATTAAAACGATTGTTGAATGCTTTCCTTTTGAAACGACATGTCGAATAGCCGAATGCGCAATCCATTGGCAGTCTAAATGCTCCATTGATTTAGTAGGGAAAAAACAAAGATCGAGGACAGGAATGCATACAGGAAGCATACGTTGGTGCGGCAGAATTTTCTTAGCTGCGTCTATGATGCCTTTAAGAGACACACCGTAATAGCTGCAGCTCTCTGCCAAAAGGTCTTTCGGCCTCTCTTTCACAAGATACTTTTCATACTTCTCAATAACAATTGTCCAACATTCTCCATACTTATTAAAATAAGGAAGCAATGCTAGCGTGTCACAAGTTAAAATATAATTTTTGACCTGCTCCACTCTTTCACCCCTTTTTCTTCACTATTTGACAATCCTTGCATGACATTAGACTTTTTTACCAGTTCTTTCGATGTATATTATACACGAATTTCAAGAAAATTTGGTAAATTTCTAAACTTTTTTGTAAAAAAAGAAAAAAATTCCATGATAAAACCAAAAAATTAGTATAATATTATCATTACGAGGTGAACTTATCGTGAGAAAAAAATCGACGATGGGGCGAATGGCATCTATTTTTTTATTTACGTTTTTTCTTTTAAGCGTTTTTTTTATTACGTGGCGCTCGAAGCATGTCGATTCAAACGACTCTTTTGCAAGCATTGAACCTCAAATTCCGACCATCTTTGTCCATGGCTATAAAGGAACAATGCGCTCGTTCCAACATATGCTGCATCGTTTTGAATATGATTACCGCTGGGGAACAAAATCAATGGTCATTCGAGTTGACCGCATGGGCATTGTCCATATTTCCGGAACAATCCCACAAAACTTAAAAAATCCTTTTATACAAATTGTTTTTGAGGAAAACCGCACAAGTATTGAGGAAACGGCAAATTCTCTGAAAAAGGCAATGCGCTTATTAAAAGAAAACTATTCGGTAGACGAGCTATACATTGTGGCTCATTCGATGGGAGGACTCGTTTCGACAAAATATATCGAGGACACGAACAACTTGAAGGATTACCCGATTGTCCGCAAAATGGTGGTCATAGGCAGCCCGTTTCAAGGAATAGAACAGGAATCTTACCATAAGCTAAATACAGGTAAAGCAATCATTGATTTAAAACCAGATTCTCATGCTTTACTAGAAATATTGAACAACCGGGATCAATTTTCTAAAAAAACGAAAGTTCTCAATATCGCAGGGATCAATCCCGAGTATAAAGACAGTGATGGAGTTGTCTCCATCCAGAGCGCTCTCAGCGCTAGAAATATTGTTCCGTTAGAAAATTATCATGAAATCATTGTTAAAGATAAACTTGCCACACACAGCGGTCTTCATGAGCATCCGAAAGTGGACAAGTATATCGGCGAATTTCTATGGGGGTACAATTGAGTTGGGGAAAGTATTTCTTCAACCGAATGACCTTTTTTCAATAAAAACCCCGATTCTTCTCCCTCCTTTAAAAGGAGAAAGAAGAGTCGGGATAAATGTTTTATACATGAGATACAATGAGAACACATTTTCCTTTTATTGCGAAATCGCCTGTTTGGTTCGGCAAAATAAAATGAGCCCCTTTTTTTAATGTGTATGAACGGCCATCATGAGTAAGCTCCCCGTCTCCCTCAATCACGCTTGCAAGAAGGAACGGATGATTTTGAACAAACTTCCCTTCGCCGTCAATCTCCCATTTGTAAACTGAAAAAAATTCGTTTTTGATAAATGTGGTAATCGTTGCTCCTTCCTTTACTTCCACAGAACGTTCAATCGTGTAATCTTTATGAGGAACAGTCGCCACCTCTATCGCTTGTTTCAAATGCAATTCTCTTTTATTTCCGTTTGCATCTACACGGTCGTAATCATACACTCTGTAAGTCGTATCAGAACTTTGCTGCGTTTCAAGGATGAGCGTTCCTTTGCAGATGGCGTGGATGGTGCCGCTCGGAACATAAAAGAAGTCGCCCGGTTTTATTTTTACTCTTCTCAGCAATTGATCCCATTTTCCGCTTTGAATCATGGATACGAGCTCTTCTTTCGTTTTGGCATGATGACCGTAAATGATTTCCGCATTTTCTGAGCAGTCAATGATATACCAGCACTCCGTTTTTCCTAATTCACCATTTTCGTGCTTTTTTGCATATTCATCATCTGGATGCACTTGCACGGACAAATCGTTGTTTGCATCAAGAATTTTCGTTAAGAGAGGAAATCGATCCCCTTTTATTCCGCCGAACAATTCTCGATGGTTGTCCCATAATTCACCCAATGTTTTTCCTTTAAACTTTCCTTCTGCTACAATGCTTTGACCATGCGGATGGGCAGAAATCGCCCAGCATTCTCCTGTTGTCTCCGTTGGAATTTTGTAATGAAAATGAGTGCGAAGGTTTGTTCCACCCCAAATTCGATCTTTAAAAACAGGCTTTAAAAAAATTGGAGACTGCACCACCTTGTTCCACTCCCTTTCTGCAATAATTTCCCCATTATTTATATTAAGCAGTTCTTGAAATTTTTTCACCTTTTTTCATTTTTTATACAGAGTTCGCTGAAGAGAAACCTTCAATATCAAAACAGAAAAGGATGCCGAATTCTTTCAACATCCTTTTCTTTTTGATTTGTTATCAAATTTTCGGATCACTGTTCGTTAGCATATACAGTGCCAGTCGCCTGACTGGAAACCTGCTCTTCTTGAGAAGCTTTTTCCGGATGAAACTCTCCTTCCA
>Ga0207875_100614_pt1 | contig 11912 bp, 9 predicted proteins | sample CeladaPassage60A_FD_187476 | JGI IMG/M metagenome (GOLD analysis project Ga0207875, IMG submission 187476) | Cellulose-adapted microbial communities from the Joint BioEnergy Institute, USA - Passage3 60A (SPAdes) (version 2) | ecosystem: Engineered > Bioreactor > Continuous culture > Unclassified... | reverse complement strand
CGACTTGGTCGCGCCAATCGTCCGAGCGATATCACTCACGCCGACTGGCCCGCGTGCCTCGGCCAGCGCCTCGAGCACATCAAGCGCACGGTCGACAACAGCGATGCGATAGTTCTGCTCGCTCATGAGACGCTCACGACTGCTTCACCAATTCCGCTGACACGTGCTCGATGATGGTGAGTGCTTCGGCAAAGTGCTCCTGTGTATGCGAGAGGGAGAAACCACAGTGCCCCGGGGCGCCCTGCCGCGTGTACGCGTGCATGTACAGCCCACGATCGAGGCAGCCCAGCACGAACCGTCGGTTGAGCTCATGGTCGTGGTTCAGCGCGTCGGCATACGTTCTCACTCGCTCACGCCGGTTGAAGTACAACCCGAAACGCGCACCCAGCCCCTGCACGACGACCGGGAGGCCGTGCCGATCGAAGATCGCCTGCATGTCACGGTAGAAGGTCTCGCTCACTTCGAGCAGCACGTCATAGACGTCGGGCTGCCGCAGGTACTCGAGCGTCGCCAGCGCCGCCAGCACACTCAACGGATGGCCGGAGTACGTCCCGCTGTGCGCGACTGGGCCGGTGGGCGCGAGTTGCTCCATGATGTCTGCGCGACCCACCAGGGCCGACAGCGGCATGCCGTTGGCCAGTGCTTTGGCGAACGTGCTCAGGTCGGGAGTCACCCCGTAGTAGGCCTGTGCGCCGCCCAGGTCCATCCGGAAGCCGGAGAGCACCTCATCGAAGATCAGGACGATGCCCTCCTCGCGCGTCCGAGTACGGACGTGCTCAAGGAATCCCGGCTCAGGGGGAATACAGCCGGCGTTGTAGTGAACCGGCTCCAAGATCACCGCGGCGATCTCACCCCGGTGCCGGACCAACGCTTTGTCAAATGCGTCAGCGTCGTTGAACGGCACGAGGATCAGGTCATCTGCACCCGACGCCGGGACACCACCGGAGGATGGGACGGCCTGCAGGTCGCCCGCTTGCGAATCCGCGGCCCGAAACAGGAACACGTCGGACAGTCCGTGGAAGTGCCCATCGAACTTCAGCAGCTTGGTTCTGCCCGTGACATGCCGCGCCAGCCGGACCGCCACCACTGTGACCTCCGTGCCGGTCGACGCGAAGCGCACCCGTTCCGCCGACGGAATGATCTCGGTGAGCATCCGAGCCAACTGCTCATGGTACGGGGTGTCCGCGGCTGTGATCATCCCGTTCTCAAGGGCATCGCGCACTGCGCGCTGCGTCGCCGGGTGTCTGTGACCGAGCATCGTCGCCCCGTTGGACATGTTGAAGTCCAGGTACTGCTTTCCCTGGATGTCGGTCACAATGGCGCCCTCGCCATGGACCAGAAAGAGGGGTCGTCCGAGATACGGATGATGTCGCATTGATGCAGACACCCCGCCCGCGAGAACCTCCTGGGCCGCAGACGCGAGGCGCTCCGGAGAATCGATCGAGCGTCGCTCCATTAGGGCACTCCCTATCGGAGGAAATTCGTTTCATCATCTGAAACGTCGTAACACGGTGTAAACAGCGTAGCAGTCACGGCTGTCACTGTCAAGAGCGCAACAGCGGACCGCTCCGCCGCACAGTGGAGGTGATGGGGTCGCCATCCGGGCGCTTGACAGGGTCAGTACGCAACGCTAAGATGGGTGCATACATTGCAAAAGTGTTTCATGTATTGAAACAACGCCGAGGGCGAGACAGGTACCGCGTGCACCGTGCGTCGCCGCACGGTGCACGCCTGGCTGCACCTCGCCCCACTGGTTGGAGGAGGACGGAACGGCGTGAAGCGGGTAGCTATCATCGGCATGTTCCACGAGACCAACACCTTCGCCCTCGAGCACAACGATCGCCCAGACGCTGCACTCAAGCTCGGCCAGGAGGTGATCGATCGCGCCGTCCCGAAGAACTTCATCTCCGGGTTTGTCGAGGGTGTCAGTCGCTCGGACATCGAGCTTGTTCCCATCGCCGATGTGCACTTCGTCCACGGCGGCCTGATCCACGCCGACGTGTATGACCACTATGTCGGACTGATCGTCGACGGCGTGCGCCAGGCGGAGCGACTAGACGGCGTCTACTTTGCACTCCACGGTGCTATGGTGGCCGAGGATCCGTACACTGACGCCGAAGGCGAGCTGCTGCACCGGGTGCGAGCCGTGGTCGGCGAGCACGTTCCTTTTGTGGCCACCTACGATTTCCACAACATCATGAGCCACCGCGAGTGCGAGCTCCTCGCCGCCGCCTTTCCGAACGACACCAATCCCCACATCGACGCTTACGAGCGTGGTCTCGAGGCGGGCGAGTGCATGCTGCGGATCCTGGACGGCGCGATCCGCCCGGTGACGCGCGTCGTGCATGTCCCCATCATCGGCCCCAACATCGGCCAGAGTACGTGGGCCCACGCCCCGGAGGAGGAGGCACGGCTGCCCCTTTACCGACTCAACCGCATTCGCGAGGAGATGGAGCGCACCCCGGGGATCCTCAATCTCACCATCCAGGGCGGGTACGGCTACGCGGACACGCCCGAGTCCTCGATGTCGGTCGTCGCGACCACCAACGGGGATCCTGAGCTCGCCGTGCGAGCCGCTTCTGAGCTGGCGATGCACGTCTGGCAGATGCGCGAGGACATCCTCAACGTCCGGCCCATTGTCAGCATCGACGAGGGCGTGCGCATGGCCATGGAGAGCACCGGTGAGCGCCCCATCGTCCTCGTCGACCTCGGGGATGACCCCGGTAGCTCATGCGCGGCCGACAGTCCGGCGGTTCTTGAGAGCCTCATCAGCCACGGCGCCCGCGACTGCGCCCTGACGATCCGCGATCCCAACGTCGTCCGGGCGGGCATCGCGGCCGGCATCGGCGCCACGCTCGAGATGGACATCGGTGCCGCGGTCGACCAGCGCTTCTACAAGCCCATCCGTGTCCGAGGAACCGTCAAGCTAATCGACGATGGAAACTACACGATCTGCGGGCCAATCCACGGGGGTTGGGGTAAGGAGGTACGGCGAGAAGCCTGGCGATCCGTCAACGTGGGCCCGCGCGTCGTGCTGCGCATCGGCGACAAGATCGACGTCATCTTCTCGATGGAGCGCAGCGGTAAGGACCGCGACTTCTTCAAGAGCGCCGGCATCATTTTTGAAGAGAAGCGGATCATCGTCGTGAAGTCAAACCAGGCTCACCGTGCGTCGTTTGATCCCATCGTGGACGGCAACATCAACCTCGCCACGCCAGGCGCCAGTACCGTCGACTATGCCAGCCTGCCGTTCCGGCACATCCGGCGTCCGCTCTGGCCGATGGATACGGACTTCACGTGGTCCCCGCCGAATGTTGGCGCGTCCTGAGCCGCATTCGGCCACGACGGTGGCGCGCAGACCCAGCCGCGGTGCGCGGAACTTTCCACGATCCAAGGGGCTGAGAGGCGACGACAGGACCAACACGCTGCCCCGAGACATTCCCCGCTCGTCTTCAGGAACGGAGCGGCGCGGCTGCCTACGGAGCGTTACGGAGATCGGGGTCGAAACGAGCCGTCCGCTCTCGCGGAGAACGAAGTGCTGGCGGCAGTACTCCTTGGTGACGGGAACAATGCGACGCGCGAGCCGCAGAAGCGAGTTCCGCTCCGGCAAGACCTTGTCCTCACGCTGGAGCGCCATCCGGAACCCGGTCACGACCAGTTGGCCGCCGAACACGTAGATCACCCAGTGGAAGCGCTCGAACAATGCCGCGCCAGCCACGATAAGGGCCGCGCGCATGACGATGGCCCCGACCACACCCCAGAGCAGCACGCGAGGCTGCAGGGCGGCCGGCACAGTGAAGTAGCGGAAGAGCAGGGCGGTGACGACGATGTTGTCGACGCCCTGCTCTTCTCGATGAGGTAGCCGGCTGGGTACTCCCCGGCCGCCGTTGGCCCATGCCAGAACCACAGGAGACCGCCGAACGCGAGCCCCAGGCCGATCCAGACCGCGCTCCAGATCGCCGCCTCGCGCATCGATACCACCCGGGCATCGCGGTGGAAGGCAAACAGGTCGAGCGCGAGGACGAGCGAGATGAACCCGAAGAAGATTTCCCAGACCCACAGATCAGCAGACATTGATAAACCTCCGACTGAACACCGAACGGTGCCAGCCGAAGGTCGCTCAGCCGATCTTGGCCAGCGTCACCAGGCCTCACGGTCGGCCTCACGACATCGGCACCGCCTCCTCGCGTCCAACGTCGCCACCCGAAGCATCGCGCGCAATCCCCGCATTGACGACAGCCCCGTACCCCGCGGTCCCCGACGAGTTGCCCGACCCCCCTTGACAACCATGCCCGGAGCCGTATACTCGTAACCGGATATACGGCTACGGCTACGCGAGGTAGACAGTGACGAGCAAGCGGACGATCTCTAATCCACTGGCGCTGGCGGTGCTGGCCCTCCTGGCAGAGCGGCCGATGCACCCGTATGAGATGGCGTCCACCATGCGGGAGCGCGGTAAGCACCACAGCATCAAGCTGAACTACGGCTCCCTCTACACCGTAGTCGACGCGCTCGAGCGCCACCGCTTGATCGTCCCGGTCGAGACGGTCCGCGAGGGGCGGCGTCCGGAGCGGACCATCTACGCGCTGACCGATGCCGGTCGGGCCAAGCTGGACGGCTGGCTCCGCGACCTACTGCGGCGGCCGATCAAGGAGTACCCCCAGTTCGAGGCGGGCCTCTCCCTGATGGCCGTGCTGCCGCCCGAGGCGGTGGTCGAGCTGCTCCGCGAGCGCGTGGAGCGACTGGAACGCGACATCGCGGAGGAGCGCGCCACGATCGACGACGCCGCGGCGCAGGGGCTGCCCCGGGTTTTCCTGATCGAGTCCGACTACGCCCTCATGCTCAAGGAAGCGGAGTTGCGCTGGGTCCGGGATCTCATCCGGGCCATCGAGACGGAGGAGCTTTCCGGCCTCGACCTGTGGCGTCAGTTCCACGCGCGGCCCGACACGACCCAGGACGGCACTGAGCGAGAGGAGGAAGCGGTGGACGAGTGACTGAGATGAACTGACCCCCATCCAGGTGCTGGCACACCCGAATGGGGGCCGAATCCGTCGAGTTGGTCCCGCGACGCGAAACCTGCTACCCGACGCGTCCACCTCAAGGATAGCAGGTCGAGCACCGCGGGTCGACAGGCCGTGCATCAGGCACGGTGTGCAACGTTCCTGCACGAAGGAGTGTTCGACCGATGACTATCCAGGCAGCCCCACGCGAGGCTGCGGCGGCGTCCAACGACACCGACCTCGCCATCGTGGCTCACAACCTGGTCAAGACCTACCCCGGCGGGGTGCGCGCCCTCAACGGGCTCAGCCTCGCCGTCGCGACAGGCACGATCTTCGCCCTGCTGGGCCCCAACGGCGCCGGCAAGTCCACCACCGTCAAGATCCTCACTACCCTCTCGCGCCCCGACAGCGGCAGCGCGCGGGTGGCAGGCTTCGACGTCGTGGCACGTCCCAGCAGCGTGCGCCGCGCGATCGGCTACGTCAGCCAGAAGGCAGCGGTCGACCCCGAGGCGACCGGACGCGAGAACCTGTCGCTGCAGGGTCGGATCTACGGCCTGCGCGGGCGCGAGCTGCGACGCCGGGTTGATGAGCTGCTCGAGCGCATCGGCCTCGCCGAGGCCGCCGATCGCGTCGCGGGCACCTACTCCGGGGGCATGCAGCGCAAGCTCGACATCCTCATGGGGTTGATCCACCGACCCAAGGTGCTCTTCCTGGACGAGCCGACGACCGGCCTCGATCCCGAGGCACGCGCCGAGCTCTGGGCCGAGATCGAGCGGCTTGCCCGCGAGGAGCGCCTGACCATCCTGCTGACCACCCACTACCTGGAGGAGGCAGACCGCCTGGCCGCGCGCGTCGCGATCGTCGACCAGGGTCGGGTCGTGGTCGAGGGTTCCCCCGAGGAGCTCAAGGGCGAGCTGCGCGGCGACACCATCCGGGTCGAGCTCGCGGATGGCGCGACCGAGCCCCGCGTCCAGGCGGTGCTGGAGCATCTGCCCGGCGTGCGCGACGTCACGCTGCAAGACGGTGCGGTGTACGCCCGCGCCAACAGCGGCGGGCAGGCGATCCCAGTGGTGCTTGCGGCGCTGGAGCGCGCAGGTATTCCGGTGGCGGCGGCCACGGTCGCCCGTCCATCGCTCGACGACGTCTACCTGCGGTACGTTGGCCGCTCCTTCGACGCGGCCGGAGAAAAGGGCACGGAACGATGACAGCGCTCATCCACACCTTGGATATCGCCGGGCGGCACCTGCGCAACTTCAGCCGCCAGCCGTGGTACATCGCGTTCAGCCTGGTGCAGCCGATCATCTACCTGCTGCTGTTCGGCGCCCTCTTCAAGCGCGTGGTGGAGCTGCCCGGGTTCAACACCGGCTCCTACGCCACCTACCTCACGCCCGGCATCGTCGCCATGAGCGCGCTGTTCAGCGGCGGCTGGCTCGGCGTGACCGTCGTCAGCGACCTCGACCGTGGCGTGCTGGACCGGTTCCTGGTCTCGCCCGTCTCGCGCAGCGCGCTGATCACCGGCCTGTTGATCCAGACGGGTCTGGTAACGGTGATCCAGTCGCTGATCCTGATCGGGCTCGGCCTGCTGGTCGGTGCGCGCTTCGCAGGCGGCGTGGCGCAGGTGGTCGTGCTGGTCGCGGCCGCGGTGCTGCTCACGGCGATCTTCGGCGCGCTCTCCTGCGCCGTCGCGCTCATCGTGCGCAAGGAGGAGTCGATCATCGGCGTCGTGCAGTTCCTGCTCCTGCCGCTGACGTTCCTGTCGTCTGTCTTCATGGCCCCGGCGCTGATGCCGGGCTGGATCCGGCAGGTCTCCCGGTTCAACCCGCTGAACTGGGCGGTGGAGATCGGCCGGAGCGCGCCCGAGGCCGCCTCATTGGACTGGTCGCTGGTTCTCACACGCGGCGCGGGGCTGGTCGCGCTGGCCGTGGTGGCGACCTGGCTCGCCACGCGGGCGTTCGGCGCCTACCAGCGTTCGATCTAGTTAGTACTGGGCGGGGACGGCGTCCGTCCCCCGCCGAACCAGGGCGGCCGTGCCATCGGCAGGGTCGCCAGGAAAGGTGAAACACCGATGCAGCGGAACAACGCCATGATGAACAACGAGCACACCCCGGTTCTGATCGTCGGTGGCGGCGTGGTCGGTCTTTCCGCGGCCTTGTTCCTGGCCGCGCAGGGAGTGCGCGCCACGCTCGTCGAGCGCCACCCGGACCTGCTGATGCACCCGCGAGCTCGGGGCTTCACCCCCCGCACCGTGGAGCTGTACCGCCAGGTCGGGCTCGAGCCGGCCATCCGTGCGGCCAGCTATGCCGGCGGCGACCAGTTTGCCTGGGTGGCGATCCAGGCCGACAACCTCGCCGGCGAGCACCACAAGGTCGAGGAGCCGGAAGACGACGTGCCCCCGGCCGACCTGAGCCCGTCGCCGTTCGCGCCGATCGACCAGGACAAGCTGGAAATCCTGCTGCGCAAGCGCGCGGTGGAGCTGGGCGCCGAGCTGCACTTCTCGACCGAGATGGTGGAGTTCACGCAAGACGAGGACGGCGTCACCGCCCGGCTCGTGGATCGCCGAACCGGGGACGAGCGCGTGGTCCGCGCCGACTACATGATCGCCGCCGATGGGTACTCCAGCCCGATCCGCAAGCGGCTGGAGATCCCGACCGAGGGGCCTGGTCCGTTCTTCCACACCATCACGGCGACGATCACGGCCGACCTCACCCCGGCGCTGCGTGGCCGGCCGGTGAGCATCGCCTACCTGCAGCAGCCGCGCCCAGGTACGATCTTGATGGCCCACGACCAGGAAGGACACCGGTGGGTCTTCGGGATGGGCTACCTGCCCGATCACGGTGAATCGGTCGAAGACTTCACCGACGACCGCATCGCGGAGTTGGTGGGCCAGGCGGCTGGCATCCCCGGCGTGCCGGTCACGGTCCGGCCCCAGATCCCGGGCACGGACATCAAGGTGCTGGGCTTCACCATCGGCGCCCAGGTCGCGCAGCGGTACCGCGCGGGGCGCGTGTTCCTGGCCGGTGACGCGGCGCACATCGTCCCGCCGACCGGGGGTCTGGGCGCCAACACCGGCATCCAGGACGCCCACAACCTGGCCTGGAAGCTCGCGGCGGTCATTCGCGGCGAGGCAGGTCCCGCGCTGCTCGACACCTACCACGACGAGCGTTACGCGGTCGGCTGCTTCATCATGCAGCAGGCGCTGGCCCGCTGGCAGACCCGCGTTGCCGGTGGGGACAACCCGCCGCTGATGGACTACAGCTCGGTAACCTTCGGCCCGATCTACCGGTCGCCGGCGGTGATCGGCGCGCCCGAGAGCGACGCACCGGCGCTGCCGGTCAGTCAGCTCGCCGGGCAGCCGGGAACCCGCGCGCCGCACGTCACGTTGGCGCGCAACGGCGAAGTCGTCTCGACGATCGACCTCTACGGCCGCCGGTTCGTGCTGCTGACCCCGTCAGGCGACAGCGCCTGGGTCGAACCCGCCCGGCGCGTGGCTGGCGACCTGGGCCTCCCGCTCGATGTCTACCGTGTTGGCCCCGGCGGCGACCTGGCCGACGTTGAGGGGCGCTTCGCCGAGGCCCACGGCCTGACCGGCTCCGGCGCGGTGCTGGTGCGCCCGGACGGCATCGTCGCCTGGCGTGCCCAGGACGCGGTCGACAACCCGGCCTGCGTCCTCGAGGAGGCGATCCGCAGCCTCCTGGCGCGCTAGGTCGCTGCTGGTGCCCCACCCCACCCGCGGGTCGCACGACCCGCGGGTGGGGCCGGGCAGCCCTCCCCACGCACGCAAACCCCTGGAAAGGACCTTCAATGAAGCTCTCTCGGAGAGGATTCCTCCGGCTGGGCATGCTGGGCGCCGCCTCGGTCGCGCTCCCCCTCGGCCGAATGATCGGCCCGATGAACGAACTGGCGGAGGCCGGCGCCGTCACGAGCCCCCCGGTCGAGCCCTTTCAGGTTCCCCTGCCGATCCCGCCGGTGCTGAAGCCCGTCCGCTCCGACGCGTCGACAGACTACTACGAAATGGTCCAGCGGGAGGCCACGGCGGAGATCCTGCCCGGCTACCGGACGACCATCTGGGGTTACGAGGGGATCTTCCCCGGCCCCACCATCGAGGCACGGAGCGGGCGGCAGGTCATCATACGCCAGCGGAACGAGCTCCCGGTCCCGGTCGTCACCCACCTCCATGGGGGCGTCACCCCGCCGGAGAGCGACGGCTACCCGACCGACCTGATCCTGCCGGTATCTGGTCACGCCGGCGCCATGCACCACCACAGCGGCGCGGTCACGCACGGAACCAGAGATTACGTCTACCCGAACCAGCAGCGGGCCGCCATGCTCTGGTACCACGACCACCGGATGGACTTCACCGGTCCCCAGGTCTACCGCGGCCTCGCCGGGCTGTACATCATCCGGGACGAAATCGAGGACGCCCTGCCGCTGCCACGGGGGGAGCGGGAGGTCCCGCTGGTCATCACCGACCGCACCTTCACCGCGGACGGTGAGCTCTACTACCCCTCGCTCGACCCGACGCTCCAGGGCCGTCCGGGCGTCGTGTCGTCCTTCGCCAACGGCATGTTCGGCGACACGATCCTGGTCAACGGCGCGCCCTGGCCGGTCCTCGAAGTAGGCACCGCGCGCTACCGGCTCCGGCTGCTGAACGCTTCCAACGCCCGTCCCTACCTCCTGGCGCTCGACCCACCGCCGCCGAACGGACCGGCCTTCATCCAGATCGGCAGCGACGGTGGCCTGCTGGAGCAACCGATCCCGCACGACGAAATCCTGATCGCCCCGGCCGAGCGCTTCGACGTCGTCGTCGACTTCGGCCAGTATCCGGTCGGCACGAGCGTCCGGCTGGTGAATCGGGAGGGAGTCGGTCCCACCGCCGAGGTCATGCGCTTCGACGTCGCGCGCCGCGAGGAGGAATACAGCGAGATCCCGGACCGGCTGGCGCGCGAGGAGCCACTGCCGGACCCGAGCGAGGCGATGGAGGTGCGCCGCTTCCAGTTCATCGCGGGCTTCTTCGGCTGGCCCTCCACGGTCAACTTCCGGATCTTCGACCCCAACCGGATCGCGGCGCGACCCCGGCTGGACACAACCGAGATCTGGGAACTCCACGCCGACCCGGAACACCCGATCCACTTGCACCTGGTGCAATTCCGCGTGCTGTCGCGCAACGGCGGGCCACCGGGCCCGTGGGATGCCGGCTGGAAGGACACCGTCTTCATGCGCGGCGGGTCGGCACAGGTCATCGCCCGCTTCAGCGGGTACCGCGGCAAGTACGTGTTCCACTGCCACAACCTGGAGCACGAGGACATGATGATGATGGAGAACTTCGAGGTTGTCTGAGATGACGGTGACCACGAGACGAAACGCCGAGCAGATCGCGTCGCCCAAAATCGCCGGCCGTCGCCTGGCCGTCGGCGCCGCTGGGATGGCGTTCGCCTCAGAACTGATCCACCTGTGGGTACTCCCCGGGGAGTTTACCCTTGCCCCGATGCGAGGGGCGTTTTTCCTCCTGGTCGCGATGGCACAAGGTGCGCTGGCGGTGAACCTGCTGTTCGGCCCGCGCCGGTGGACGCTGCGGCTGGGGTTGATCCTCAACGTCGCGATCGTCGCGACCTGGGCCTTCACCCGGTTGGTGGGGCTGCCGATGCTGATCACCTTCGTGCGCCTGCCGGTCGGCTGGCTGGACCTCACCGCCACGGCGCTGGAGATCGCCCTCATCGCGACCCTGATCGCCCTGCGACGGATGGACCCGAGCGCCGTCGCCCGTACCCGGGGGTAAACCTGGGGCGGCGTACGATCGACAACCAGGTAATAGGATGCCCGCCGCCCGGCCCGTGTCCGGGGCTAAAGCCGCCGGGCTGACAACGAAAAGCCGGCTGAAGCCGGCTCTTTGGAGTGCGGCGGCTCGAGCCGCCGCTTTGGTATCGCGCGGCCTCAGCCGCGCGCGGGGTTGGTGCCGCGTCGACGTTGGGACGCGGGATCGATGGCCCGCGGAACACCGTGCTGTCGCCCGGACCAGGGGTAGGTGGTGCGACGGATCCCGCCGCGGTGCCAGTCCTGCGTCGCCCCAGCCGGCTTCAGCCGGCTTTCCTTGTCAGCCCGGCGGCTTCAGCCCCGGGCACGCGCCACGACGCGGCGACCTTCCCGCCACCCACCCCAGGCCCGGTCGGCATTCGCAAACGCCGGCTCAGGCACGCGCGAGATGGGGCGGTCGGCGTGCCAGCGTATTGCGGCAATGCCTATCAGCCCGGCTTTCCGAGAACGCGGCTACTCCGGCTGGCTGCTGAGCGCCGCCTTCTGGTACTCGATCAATTGGTGAATACCGCGCTCGGCGAGGTCGAGCATCGCGTCCAGCCGGGCGCGTGGGAAGGGCTTCCCCTCGGCCGTCCCCTGGACCTCGACCAGGTCGCCGCGGTCGGTCATGACCACATTGCAGTCGACCTCGGCCTGGCTGTCCTCTTCGTACTCAAGGTCCAGGCGCACTTCGTCCCAGACGACCCCGACGCTGACCGCCGCCACGTACCCGGTGAGCGGCACGGCCTTCAGTTGTCCGGTGCGGACCAGGCGCTCCAGGGCCAGGCGCAGCGCCACATAGCCGCCGGTGATCGCCGCCGTGCGCGTGCCGCCGTCGGCTCGCAGTACATCGCAGTCGATCAGAATCGTGCGCTCGCCCAGGAGGTCGAGCTTCGTCACCGCACGCAGGGAGCGGCCGATCAGCCGCTGGATCTCCTGCGTCCGCCCGCCGGTCAAGGCGCGCTCGCGGGGGATGCGCTGCGGGGAACTGCGCGGCAGCATCCCGTACTCGGCCGTGACCCAGCCCTGCCCCGTGCCGACGAGGAACGGCGGCACCCGCTCCTCGATCGTCGCCGTGCAGAGGACGTGGGTGTTGCCCATCGTGATCAACGCCGAGCCTTC
>Ga0207875_100612_pt1 | contig 11962 bp, 4 predicted proteins | sample CeladaPassage60A_FD_187476 | JGI IMG/M metagenome (GOLD analysis project Ga0207875, IMG submission 187476) | Cellulose-adapted microbial communities from the Joint BioEnergy Institute, USA - Passage3 60A (SPAdes) (version 2) | ecosystem: Engineered > Bioreactor > Continuous culture > Unclassified... | reverse complement strand
GTTTCGTCAAACGCAACTTTGCGCGCCATCGGACGTTTACCCACATCGACCGGTGGAACGAAGACTGTTTGGCTTGGTTGAACCGAACCGGAAACGGGCGGATGCATCACACGACCAAAAAAATACCGGCGGACGTGTTCGCCGAAGAGCGGCGCCATCTCCTGCCGGTTCCCGAAAAAATACAAACCAATTCTGCACCCAGTATAACAAGACGGGTGCGAAAAGACAATACGATTGTCTTTCAGGGGAACCGGTACTCGCTGCCGCTTGGCACCTACACCGGCACGGACACGTCTGTGGAGATTCGCGTGACGCCGGACAAGCAGTTGGTGTTCGATCCGGCAACCGGCGAGGAACTGGCCCGCCATCCGCTGCATGCGGGTAAAGGCAAACTCATCAAAAACACCAACCATGCCCGGGATCGTTCCAAAGGGATTGGCGCCTATATGGAACACGTGGCCGCCCGCTTTCCAGAACCGGCGCAAGCCCGATCCTATCTGGCGGTCATCCGGGAACAAAAACCGCGTTACATTCGGGACCAGTTGCAATGGATCGATCGACACGCCAAAGACGCGGATCCGGATGTGCTGGCGCAAGCGTTGGCCTATTGTCTGAAACATCGACTCTACCAGGCCACGGATTTCGTGGATGCCCTGCACTATTACGCGGCTCTGAAATCGGCCGCGGCACCAGCCGTTCCGACCGATGTCCGGTTGCTCAGCGAGCCGGAACGGCAGAAACTGAAGATGAAGCCGCAAGTTCGCCCGTTTGACGTATATCAAGCCATCCTGGAGGGAGCCCGATGAGTGAAGCGACGATGGAACTGAAGTCCGTATTCAGCGCGCTGCAGTTAACCGCCGCCGCTGGGGCGCTGGACGAACTCCTGATGGAAGCCGAAACCAGGCAGTGGAGTTACCGCCAGTGTTTGCAGCGCGTGCTTTCGTACGAGTTGAAAAAACGGGAAGAAAAGCAGTTTGCCCGTCGGTACAAACGCGCCGCGTTCCCGGAACTGAAAACGTTGGACGAATTTCGGGTCGACGAACAACCGTCCCTGGGACAACGTCAGTTGCAGCAACTTCGGGAACTGATGTGGCTGGAGCAGCATTATAACTTGCTCTTTCTGGGCCCGCCAGGCGTCGGGAAGACGCATCTGGCGATTGGACTGGGCGTCGAGGCATTGAATCAAGGATATAGCGTCAGTTTCGTCACGATGGATCAGTTGTTGCATCTCTTGAAGACGCAAGAGATTTCCCGAAACGCCCAGCTGCGGGTGAATCGGATCATCCGTTCCGATCTGGTGATTCTGGACGATCTGATGTTCATGGCGCTGGATCGGCAGGAGGCTCACTTGTTCTTTCAGTTGATCAACAAACTGTATGGGCAGGCCTCCATCATCCTGACGTCCAACAAAGGACCGGAAGATTGGGGAGAACTGCTCGGGGATCCGGCCGTCACAACCGCCATTCTGGACCGGATCCTGCATCCCGAGTTCGACAGTAAATCGGCAATTTTAGGCACATGAAAAATAAAGAATCGCATAACAGCAAGGTTTTTGGGGACTGAAGATAGAAAAAAACGCAAAGTTTCATAGGCACACGTTTTGTTGATGTTTTCTTGTATTTATTGATGATATATGGTATTATATAGGCATGTATATACGACGCGTTTCTCGAAAAAACAAAAATGGATCCACCACCGCTTACCTTCAGCTTGCGCACAACGAGTGGGATCCCGTCGCGAAGCATGCCAAGGCGAAGGTCATCTACTCGTTCGGCCGCGAGGACGAAATCGATCGTTCCGTTCTGGAACGGTTGGTGCAGAGCATTGCCCGTTACCTGACTCCGGAAGCGGCGCTGCAGGCGCAAAACGCAATTGGCGAAACGGCGGAATTCTTGTTCCGGTCCAGCAAGCGCTTGGGCGGAGCCTGGCTCCTCCATCAGCTGTGGCAAAAGATCGGGTTGGACGCCATCCTCGAAAAATTGTTCAAGGATCGTAAATATCAATCGTCCATTGAGCGTCTGATCTTCGCTATGGTGGCCAACCGCGCCCTCAATCCTTCGAGCAAGCTGGCGATGGAAGATTGGGTGAAGGACGAGGTGTATATTCCAGGCCTAAGCGAAGTCGGCAGCCAGCAATTGTACCGAGCGATGGACGAGTTGTTGGAAGTTCAATCGGAGCTGGAGCATCAGATCTATTGTGCTGTTTCCGATTTGCTGAATCTGGAGGTCGATCTGCTTTACTTCGACACCACCTCTTCTTACTTCGAAGTCGATCCGTTCGATGTGCCGGAGGATGACGACTTGCGCAAGCAGGGATTTTCGAAGGACAAGCGTCCGGATCTGGTTCAGGTCGTCATCGGGCTCGCCGTCACGCGTCAAGGGATTCCGATCCGCTCTTGGGTCTGGCCGGGCAATACGTCGGATATGTCGGTCGTCGATCAAGTCAAGCGCGACTTGGTCGGCTGGAAGCTCGGCCGGGTGATCAGTGTGATGGATCGCGGCTTCACCTCCGAAAAAAATTTGCGGACGTTGCAGCGGGCCGGCGGTCATTATATCGTCGGGGAGAAGATGCGATCCGGCAAAGAGACGACGGATGCTGCCATGAGCCGCAAAGGCCGGTACCACCACGTGCGCGAGAACTTGCAGGTCAAGGATATCGTCGTCGGCGACGGCGAGGCGAGAAAACGCTACGTTCTCGTGCATAATCCCAAAGAAGCCGAACGGGATCGTCTGCGCCGGAAAGAGCTAATCGAACGTTTGGAAGCGGAACTGGAGGGTCTCAAGCAGTTAAGCAACCAGGCGCACACGAAAGCCGCATGCCGATTGCGCACGCATCCGACCTACGGAAAGTACTTGCGTCAACTGAAAGACGGGACACTCAAGCTGGATAAGCAAGCGATCCGTGACGCAGAGAAATATGACGGCAAGTATCTCATCCGGACATCGGATGACACGCTTTCTGCAGAGGACGTTGCCCTCGGCTACAAGCAGCTGGTTGATGTGGAAGACGCATTCCGAACACTAAAGACCACGTTGGAGCTTCGTCCGATGTATCATCGGCTGGAAAACCGCATTCGCGCCCACATCCTGCTTTGTTGGCTTGCTTTACTGCTGGTTCGCATCATCGAAGAAGAAACCGGCGAGACCTGGACGGCATTACGCAAGGAACTCGATCGCATTCATCTTGGACATTTTTCATCAAATAACGGAGACGTCTACCAGAGCACGGAATTGACACCCAAACAACGAAAAACCTTTGATACGCTTGGGATTGAGGCTCCACCAAAGTTCCTAAAGATACAACCCAAAGCATAGATACACGCATTTCTTAAGAAAAATGCCCGTCAACCCAGACAGCGCAAGGGATAGCGGGTATTTCATTTACCTAGTAACTGTCGAACTCGGAAAATACTGCAGATTTGTAAAGAACAATTTGAAGCGCTTTAAAAAAATTTTTCTCTGTGCGACCGGAGCAAGCCCGGAGACAGAAAAACAGCCGAAGACGGCTTGAGGCCTTCTTCGGCTGATTGAACCATCATTCGCATTATGGCGTCAGAATCGCCGCGATCACCTTCGCGCTCTCCGCGCGGGTCGCGTGGTCCTTCGGTGCAAACTGACCGTCTCCGCGGCCGATCATGACGCCGAGCGCGTATGCCTGCGCGACCGCGTCCTTCGCCCATTCGGAGATGTCCGCCAGATCCCGGTAACCGGGTTCCGCCGCCGGCGTCTCCGCGTTCCATCCGGCGGCGAACGCCCGGGCGCGCATGATCATGACGGCCATTTCCTCGCGGGTGATCGGGTCTTCGGGCGCGAACCGGCCGTTTCCGCGGCCGCGGATGATGCCGGCCTCGGCCGCGGCGCGCACATCGGCCGCATACCAGGCGTCCGCGCGCACGTCGGCGAAGACCGCCGCACCGTCCGGCGAGCCCGAAGCCTCAAGGCGCAGCGCCCGCGCGAGCAGGGCGGCGAATTCCGCGCGGGTGATCCGGCGGTCCGGCGCAAACCGGGTCGGCGACACGCCCTTCACGATCTGCCGCGCCGCCAGACGCTTGATGTCGCGCTCCGCCCAGTGCCCGGCGGGCACGTCATCGAATGCCTTGTCGTATTCGATGACGGCGTACAGGCTGAAGTGATCCGCTTCGACCGTCAGCGTATGCCCGGAACGGACGGACGGGATGTAGCGCAGCGCGCCTTCGTCGTCAATGTAATACACGTGCGTCAGCTCCGGATCCGCGGACGGATCGGCGTTGAACACCAGCCGGATCGGCCGGTCGAACGCGGTGACCGGCGTGCGGTTGCCGTCCGCGTCCAGGATGCCGAATCGCAGGCTGTAGACGTTGCCGGCAAGCCGGACAACCTCCCGCCCGGCGATCGGATCGAGCAGCCCGCGGCTTGCCTCCTCCCTTAGCGGCACGATTTCCAGCGTGAAATACGCTCCCGGCCGCCGCAGCGCTTCGAGCAGCGCAGCGGGCACTTCGACCGTCAGGCCGTATGCCGTCTCGAAGACGAGCGCTTCGGCTTCCCCGATCGCTTCGGCGGACCAGATCACTTCCGTGATGCCGCCGTCGAGTGCGATGCGCAGCGCCCCGCCTTCATCGGGCTGCGGAAGCTCGACAAGCCGCTGGTTCGGCTGCAGCTCGAGATTCGGACCCGCCGGCTGCGAATCCGTTCCCCGGCTGCCGCCCGGGTTCGTGCCCGGCCCGCCGCCCGGCGGGGCGGCGGGCTCATCCCCGGCCTCCACAGCCGCCAGGATGACCGTGCCGCCGTCGTATCTGCCCGGCAGCTCCAGTTCGATCCGTCCGTCCGCGTCCACGACGCGGACCGCGCCGGAATACTCGTCCCGCACTTCCGTTCCGGGCTCGAACGGCACATCCAGCGTCACCGTCTTCGCCGACTCCGCCGTGTTCAGCCCGACGATGACCGTCCGGCCGCCGTATGCGCGGGTGAAGAACAGCCAACCGTCCGCGTCTCCGCCCGCCAGTTTCGCGTGGGATCCCTTCGCGAACACCCCGGAATACTTGCCGCGAATGTGCAGCAGCTTCTTGTAGTGATCCAGCAGATCCGCCTTCGTTCCCACCTGGTCCCACGGCATGTCGGAGCGGTTCGTGCCGTCGATGCCCCGGCCGAAGTCGGCGTTCTTGCCGGAACGGCCGATTTCCTCGCCGTAGTAGATGACCGGCTGTCCCTTGACCGTCATTTGCAGCGCGGCAGCCACCTTCAACTTGCCCTCGTCGCCTCCGACAAGTTCGCTCAGGAACCCGTCCTCGTCGTGGCTGCTCAGGAACTGGCCGACCGTCGCGGTGTTGTCGATCTTCGCGTTCCGGCTCTCCAGCGCGGCTTCGGCGGCGTCAATGTTCCCGTTCACGAGATTCAGCGCGATTCCCTTGAACGAGAAATCGAGCAGCGCGTCCATCTGTCCGCTGCGCAGAAGTCCGAGCACGTTGTCCGCACTGTCGCCCCACGATTCGCCGATCAATTTGAAGTTCGGATCCTTGAGGGTCAGCGCGTTCTTGAACGCCCGCAGCGTTGTGCCGTCCACGTGCTTGACCGTATCGACGCGGAAATAGTCGATCGTGTCGCCCCTCGGCGTGCGCGCCTTCTCCAGCCAGTCCGTCTGCCATGCGATGATCTGCGCGCGCACCGCGGGATCCTCGGTGATGAAGTCCGGAAGGCCCGCCAATTCCATGGTGGTATCGTCGAAGCCCGGATTGGTGCGGATCATGCCGGCGAACCGCGCGCGGTCCGCGTCGGTCGGGAAGTTCGGCAGACCGTGCGTGTTCGTGTCTCCCGGCTTGAGCCCGTACCCCGCGTGGTTGAGCACCACATCCACCATGATCTTGATGCCCCGGTCATGCGCCTCTTCGATCAGCTCGTGCAGGTCGGACAGCTCGCCGAGGTGTTCGTCGAGCTTCGTAAAATCCTTCGCCCAGTAGCCGTGGTATCCGTACTGATAGCCCCACGGCTGGCCGTAGCCGACGTTGTGGTCGATGTTGTCCACGATCGGCGTCATCCAGATCGTGTTGATGCCGAGCTCCTTCAGGTAGTCCAGCTTGGCGGTAATGCCCTTCAGATCACCGCCATGGTACGTCTCGGGATGGGACTTGTCGTCGTGCTCTCCGTTCGGATTGTCGTTGGACGGATCGCCGTTAAAGAACCGGTCCGTCAGGATGAAGTAGATCCTCGCCTCGTCGAACCCGAAGTCCAGCGGCCCGCTTGCCGTCCGGGGCGCCACCGTGACTTTGGCGTCCGCGTGATGACGGTTGCCGAATTCATCGACGACGGTCACCCGGATCGTCTTCACGCCCGGCTCCACATCGTCGCGCACCGCGATCGTCGCCGCCATCAGTTCGGGGTCGATCGGGAAATCCGGCCTGCCGCCCAGCTCGCTCAGGTCCGCATACACGCCGTCGATTCGAACCGGATCGCCGCCGATGTCAACCCGAAGCAGCGCGTTCTGCGTGTCATCCAGCGTTCCCGGCGCAACGGCGGGTGCCACCTGCACATCCGGCACCGAATACTCGATGACCGATTTTCCGTTCACCGTGTTGTACGGGTCGGTCACCTGCGACGTCGCGCCTTCCCGCGTGACGAGGAAGCTGTACTCATGGACGCCTTCCTTGAGCGGCCCGATCGTCACGTGGAAATACTCGTTCTCCGCGTCGTACGCCATGTCGTGCGTCCCGCCGTCGAAGACGAGCTTGACCTCGTCAATCTCGTCCATCTTGCCGCTCGCGAACAGCGCCGGATCGCGGTAATAGAAGATGGCGTACCCGCCGCTGAGCTTTGGCCCGCGGACGGATGGGATCTTCCGGAATTCGGCCCGGCCGCTCGTCACGATGACCTTCACGAACTCCTCTTCCGCGTCGAATTCGATGTAGCGGTCCTGCTCGACGTCCTTCGCCTCCCAGTCGTTCAGCCGGACGAGGAAGCCGAACCGCGTGACGCCGGGCGCAACCTCCACGTTGGCGATCGCCCCGCCTTTTTCGATCCGCTCAAAATCGATTTGCCCGTCCCGCACGCCGGTGTACCATACCCACAGATTCCATCCGGTGTAGTTCTGGTCCGGACGCTCATACCGGATCTGCACATACCGCTTCACGTACGGCTTGACGACCAGCTTGTGTTCCGCGCGCACATCGGCTGACGGCACGCTCGCGGTGATCGTCACCTCGCCCTCCTTCAGGGCGGTGACCACGCCGGAACCGTCAACCGTCGCCACTTCCGTGTCGCCGGATTGCCAGACGACGGACACGCCGTACATGCGCTGGTCAAACTGGTCGAACACGGCTGCCGTCAGCGTCGCGCTCATCGTCGCGTAGACCGTATCCGGACCGTCGATCACGATCCGGGCAGGCCTGAGTTCGGCCACATGCAGCGTCACCGATGCGGACACCGCGCCCGCGCTGGCTGTGATCGTAACTTCCCCTTCGGCCAGGGCGGTCACCCTGCCGCTTGCGTTGACGACGGCCGCCGATTCGTTCGAGGACGACCAGTTGATGGCAACTCCGGACATCGGGTTGCCGCGCTGATCGCACGGTACGGCCTGCAGGGTGATCGAATCGCCCGGCCTGATCGCCGCGGCCGGCGAATGGATCTCAATCGCGGTCAGCTCCGGCGCATAATCGTCCGACTCGTCGTACAGCACCATCATGGACAGCCGCGGCACGGTCACCGAACCGCCGCTTACGGTGCGGATCACATCCGTGCCCGCCCGGGTGTCGTCGACCACGACATGCCAGGTGTCCGACACGGCCGGCAGCGCGACCGTCTGGTCCGATGGATTCGCGTTGTAGATTACGACGATGTTGCGCCAGGTATCGCCGTTCGCGTTGTCTTTCAGCCGGAAGGCGACGACATCGTAATCGGACCGCATCACTTCGAGATGCGCGTTCACCGCGTCCCTGGTCGTCATCCGGAACGCGGGATGCGCCTTGCGCAGCTTGATCAATCCGGCATAATAGTCGAACACCGGCCTGAACTCCGCCTTGAGGTTCCAGCGGATCATGTTGACGGCGTCCGGGCTCTTGTAGGAGTTGTGGTCGCCGTATTTCGAGCGCAGCATCTCATCGCCCGCGTGGATGAACGGGATGCCCTGCGCGGTCAGGACGATGCCGTTCGCAAGCAGCGATCTGCGAACCGTCTCGTTCGCGAAGACGTCCGAACGGTCAACGTATTTGTGCGGGTCTGCCGCGGCCACCGCGTCCTCGACGCTGCCGCCGCCAATCAGAACGCCGTCGCGGATGTTCAGGAAGCCGACATCCTGGTCGAGACCCTGCGTCTTGATCACCTTGTCCCACAGGTTCAGGTTGTCGTGGGCGGTCACGTAGTTGATCGTCTCGGTCGGCGCGTCGGTGAAGTCGTCGATCGCGCCCCGCACGCCCGTGACGATGCCGCCTTCGTTAAACGCCGCACCGGTCGCGAATCCTTTGCCGGCGCCGTCGCTGTCGCCCTTGATCGCGCCGCGGAAATGGTCATTGAACACCGCAAAGCCCTTGCCCCGCTGCGATCCCTTGAGTGTCTGCTCCGCGAGCGGCGAGCTGCCGCCGGTCCAAGGCTCCCCGTAGAACAGGAGCGTCGGGTCAACGTCCCGGCGCAGTTCCTCCACAATTTGCGCCATCGTCGTCGTGTCGATGAGCCCCATCAGGTCGAAACGGAATCCGTCGATATGGTACTCCTCGGCCCAATAGCGGACGGAATCCTTGATGTACTTGCGCACCATTGGACGCTCGGTGGCGATTTCGTTGCCGACGCCGGAACCGTTCGTGTACCGGCCGGTTTGGTCCGTGCGGTAGAAGTAGCCCGGCACGAGCTTGTTGAACGGCCCGTTCTCGATCTCGAACGTATGGTTGTACACGACGTCCATGATGACCCGGATGCCCTTGTCGTGCAGCGCCTTGACCATTTGCTTGAATTCGGTGATGCGGACGGCCGGGTCGCGCGGATTGGTCGAATAGGAGCCTTCCGGCACGTTGTAATTCTGCGGATCATAGCCCCAGTTGAACTTCGGGTCGTCCGACGACGGATCGTCGACCGTCAGTTCGTTGACCGTCTTGAAATCATATACCGGAAGCAAATGGACGTGGGTGACGCCGAGCTCGGCCAGATGGTCGATGCCGAGGCTGTTGCCATTCGCGTCCTTGAGCCCCGTCTCCGTGAACGCCAGATACTTGCCCTTGTGCGCCATGCCGGATTGGGCGTGGATCGAGAAGTCCCGCACATGCAGCTCGTAGACGATCGCATCCGTCGGATTCAGGAACGCCGGCTTCGCGTCCAGGTGCCAGTCCGCCGGATCGGTCGCATCGAGCGGCACGATCGCGGTGCGGGCGCCGTTCGCGGCCACCGCCCGCGCATACGGGTCGACGGCGTAATGCACCGTGCCGTCGGCGAACGCCGCCCGGTACATGTAGTACTTGCCGGCCAGATCCCCGCTGACGTGGACCGACCAGACGCCGTTCGACTCGCGGTTCATCGGCAGCTCCGTCCCGCCGGCATGGTCCTCGACGATGCCGGCGGCGTTGTAGGTTCCCGCGTCGTCATAGAGCGCGAGCCGCACGTCGGCCGCCGTCGGCGCCCACACCTTGAACGTGCTGCCCGAAGGCGCATAGGTCAGCCCGAGATCGTTGCCGCCGTAATAGAAGCGCGGATCGTCCAGCACCCTGCGCATCGTCACGCGGCCGGCCCTGAACTCCGGATGCCGGACTTCGTACAGATCCCGGACATCGATCTTCCCGGGCTCGAGCACGGTCAACCGCACGCTGCTTGCACCCGTCGACACGGCGGCCACGTCCACCGTTTCGCTTCGGGTCACGTTGAACAGCGTAAAATCATTCAGCTTCGAGCCGTCGATCTCGTGCGTCGTCACCACGTCGATCGTGCTGATCGAATCCATGAGCGCGGCCCGGACCCGCGGCGACACATCGGCCTCCTCCTTGCTGTAGAACACCGTCGTCACGCCCTCGATGATCCAGACATCCACCTCGCTCCGGCCCGGCGGCATCACGATGCGGCGGTCCGGTTCCTGCTGGCTCCAGTTGCCCGGACGCGTAATGACGTTGACCGCATCCGCGGGCAGCCGGATCTCCCCGACCGCGAAGCCGTCTTCGTCCAGCCCGGTGAAGCCGAACTCCTTCCCTTCCTGACCGTCGATCCAGGCCCACATGTCCCAGTTGAGCTGCTTCCCGTCATAGCGGTAGTAGTGCACGCGGTACGTCATGGACGGACCGGCGGGCGTCGAGAACGAGAATGTCAGCGTCCGGTCCAGCGCGCCGTACAGGACGCCTTCCACCGATCCGGCCGGAATCGTCACCGTGTAGGTGCGCCCGTACGCCAGATCGCCGTCCAGGTCGAACACGAGCGTGTCCCCGCTGACCGAGAGCGTTGAGTCCGCATCGGTCACGGAAGGCGAATCGCTGCCCGACAGCGCAATGGTGTCATTGAACCGCACCGTGATCCGGTCGAGGTTGACCGGCACATCGGCCGCACCGTTCGCCGGATCGATGCCGATGACGGCGAGGCGCGCCGTCTCGCTGCCCACGACATGGGGGCGCGTCGCGTAGACCGACTGGACATTCCGCGCGCCGGATTCGTTCCAGCTTTGCGCGATCGCGTTCCCCGGATCTTCCGGAATCGTGTCGAACGCGCCATGTTCCTCGCTCCTGTTGCCGCTGAGCGTCACATGGGCGTAGACCGCATCGCCTTCCTGCAGGCCGAGCAGGCCAAGCGGAATCTTGCCTTCGAAGCCGAACTGCCGGTTCACGGCAAATTCGGCGCCCTTCGCATCTTCCCAGGTGGCGAGCAGCAGATTGCCGTCCCTGTACACCGCGGCGCCGTTGACCTCGCTGTCATTTTTGACCCGCTGCACGATATGGATCTGCGGCTTGTACGGCATGCCGCGGTAGGTGAACTGCGCCGCCCACGGATTTCCGTCCGCGCCGGAATCGACGCCGTTCACGTTGAGCGCGATGTCGATGAACATGCCGTTGTCGCCCCAGTTCGGCACGTTCACCGCCGACACGTAATAGTACAAATACGCGTCGTCAGAGGTCATGCGCAATTCGCCGATGTGGAAGCCCTCCCACCCCGGCGAGGGAGAATTCCCGAGCACTTCAACCTGCTCCCAGTACGGATCCTTGAGCCCGTCGATCACGATCGGAACGGCAGCGTCCGCGCGCCCGGACGAGATGCCGACGCCGGCGAACATCGACAGGACGAGGACAAACGACAGAAACAGATGAAGCCCCTTCGCCCGTCTCAACATGGAAGTCCCACAGCCCCTTCCTGTGCAAATTGTGTGCAATCGTTTGCATCAACAGGTGCACAAAACGCCCGTCTGCCCGTTTCACCGGTCAGCCGGTCACCTTGCAACCCAGCCGCACCCCGTCCCGGCGGCTCAAAACCGGATGTTGGGGAAGTCCGGGTGGGTCGGGCAGGTTTGTGCAACTTGTGCAAACGCTTTCAATCTTCTGTGCTAAATCATAACAGGGAACATCCCGCGCGTCAATGCAACATTCAGCCGCATTTCCACTTTCACGAGCATGTCGCCCTCCCGTCCGGACTGTACACCCCGGTGATGATTTTGATGAACGTCGACTTGCCCGCTCCGTTCTCGCCCATGAGCGAGTGGATTTCGCCGGGCTTCAGCCGGAAATGGACATTGTCCAGCGCCTTGACGCCGGGAAAGGTTTTCGTGATCCCGTTAAGTTCGAGCACAAATTCCGCCATCCCGATCCCCCGTTTCCGCTCGTACTCGCGTTCCTCCCACAACATACCGCAGGGCCGGTTGAGGCGACAGGAGACAACATTCGCCTTCCGGGGACGATCTTCGCCTTTTCGGAAAAATCGAGTAGGAGGGGGCGGCTAGCCCCCGACCTCTCACACCACCGTACATGCGGGTCCGCATACGGCGGTTCCGTAAGGTTAACAAAGTTCCAGGTAACGAGAAAGCAGACTTTTCAGCCCTTTCG
>Ga0207875_100610_pt1 | contig 12006 bp, 8 predicted proteins | sample CeladaPassage60A_FD_187476 | JGI IMG/M metagenome (GOLD analysis project Ga0207875, IMG submission 187476) | Cellulose-adapted microbial communities from the Joint BioEnergy Institute, USA - Passage3 60A (SPAdes) (version 2) | ecosystem: Engineered > Bioreactor > Continuous culture > Unclassified... | reverse complement strand
TGTTGCGACCATTCCTTCCAAGCCCATGTAGGTGCCGCCTATCGGATGGGGAGGTCGCCGCAGGCAACAATGAAGCTTCATTTTTCAATGAGCATGTATATAATCGGAGGATTCCCAACCATGTATATTCAGGTCACGATTGACCTTCGCCATTATACGCACGATGTACTAGATCTTCGTTTATCCGATCTGTATTCGATTAAGAAGATGGTGGAGATTGTTTGGCAGTTAAAAAACATATCGACGCCACCGAGGGAAGGCTGCTGGGTGCGGGTTGAAAATAAACAAGCGGTCTTCCCTGGTTGTGCGACATTACAGGCGAGCGGTATTACCAATGGGGACCGCATTGTGATTTTGTAACCATCGAGAATGGGATAAGGAGCATTATTTTATTATGAGTGAAAAAAAGACGTATTTGGAAACGCAACTAGATGCTGTCATGATCAATGATCAGCCATATACGGTCATCTTTCAGCGCGCCAAATTGAAAATGCAGGATCCGTTGGAATTAGAGGTGCTAAAGGAAGTTGACCCTTGCATCGTGCGGGACATCGATGTATCCGAAGATGAGGTAAAAGTGGTGATCAAACCGCCTTCATCGTTTTTGACGTTTGCGGCGATAAGAAAGACCACATTACTTTCTCGCATCAGAGCCGCTCTCCATCTTGTTTCCAAGGTGAAGCATCATTCCGCTCGCCGATTGATTTTCATCGTCTGTCCGGAAAACCTGATGTTTAACCGGGCATTGGAGCCGTTTTTTCTACATGTGGGCGTGAAAGAAAGTTTGCCCCCTGATGAGTGGGATGACGAGCGCCTTCTTCGTGAAGTGAAAGCGACGGTGCTTGCTTTGACGGAAGGCGAATATCGCTTTGACGAATACTTGAAGTTTCATGAAACGTTGAAATGTTCCCCGATTGCGAAGGAATTATGGCAAGCGGATCATTTGGATGCGGTGTTAGCAGTTTTAGAGAAATGGGTGGATGAAGAAGAGGCAAAAGAACGGGCTAAAGTGCACATTCCCAAAAAAAGATGGAACATGCAAAGGTACATATTTTTTTCGGTCATCGGATTGTTAATCCCTGCAATCATCTATGTATTTTATTCTTTCTTTTTTGCGCAGCCGAAGCAAGAGGCCTATATCCAAAGTACAGAGTTGTTTTTGCAAAATAAATATAGCGATGTCATTACCACGTTGGAAGATTATGCGCCCGAAGACATGCCATATGTCATTCAGTACGAGCTTGCTTCTTCTTATGTCATGACGGAATCTCTCACAGAAGAGCAGCGTCAAACGGTATCGAACAATATTACGCTCAAAACAGATGAGCAATATATGTTGTATTGGATTTACATCGGCCGTGGTCAAAGTGAAGAGGCGCTTGAATTGGCGCGGACGATAGAGGATCGGGATTTAATTGTGTACGCGCTTTTAAAATATCGAGAACAAATAAAGGGCGATGCAGATTTGTCAGGGGACGAAAAACAGAAAAAATTGGATGAAATTGATCAGGAAATAAAGGAATACGAGAGGGAACGAAAAGAGAGCGAAGCTCAATTAGAGGAAGAACAACAAAGCGAACAACAGCCGCCGGCCTCCACGCCAGCCGCTGATTCATCTAGTGAGACAACGCAATCGTCGCATGAACCGTCTGCTACTAACAATCAAAAGTCCCAAAAGTAAAAAAGCGCAGCTGTGGGCATCTTAGGAGAGGATTGTATGAGCCAACTATGGGTTTTGTATGAAACGTATTGCCAACTGTTTTCACTGACAAACGAAGAGAAGGTCATTGTCATTGGCAATCAGTTAGAACACCACGTGACCGTTTCATCTTTTTCATTTCGCAACGGATATATCCAAATCGAAAAGAAATCGGACGGCTCGACGCTTGCGGTATTGCAAGGAGGCCGACAGATCGGCGAGCTAAAGCCCGGATGTTCCATTACGGTTGACGTTGATGGGCAACAAATGACGATCGCATGGAGCGGTGAAGAACAGAGAAAATATGTTTATTATGTCGGGCAACAAAGCGAGGTGCTTGTCTCCAATGATCCTCAAGCAGATATTGAGACAACGAATGCCCGCTTTTCGTTGCGAAAGCATCGGGGACAATGGGTCGTCATCCCAGACGATGATGCTCCATTGTTTTTAAATGGGGTGCAGCTATCCGATGCTGTGTCGCTGCGAAACGGCGATGTTCTTTTATGTCCATATATGCAGTTTGTGTTTATCGAAGAAGATTTGCTTGCGGTGACCAGTAGCGAAGAGGTGGTTTCATCGCTGACCGAAACGATGCCGCCTCTTTCCGAGATGAAGAAAAAATATCCGATGTACCGTCGGACGCCGCGTATGATTTATGAGTTGCCGAGCGACAAAGTGAGCATTTCATTCCCGAGTCAGGAAGGGGATGGTGACCCGCGTGGTTTATGGTTGATGGTGTTGCCGCCGGTTATGATGTTGCTAGTGATTGGCGCGGTGGCTCTCATACAGCCTCGGGGCGTTTTCATTATGATTTCGATTGCCATGTTTGCAACGACGATCGTAACATCGACAGCGCAATATATGCGGGAAAAAAAGGCGCGCCAAATGAGAAAAGAAAAACGTCGGCGTATTTATACAAATTACTTGGAGCAAAAGAGGGAAGAGCTTCAAGCGTTATCCGAAAAACAAAGAAACGTATTATACTATCATTTTCCGTCCTTTGAGCAGATGAAATCATTCGTCATGCAAGTGAACAGCCGCATTTGGGAAAGAACGGCGGAGAGCGCCGATTTTCTTCATGTGCGAATCGGAACGGCGGACGTGCCGGCCACTTATGAGGTGTCAGTGAGCATGGGCGATTTGGCCAACCGGGAAATCGATGATTTGTTGGAGCAGGCACAACATATAGCCAAGGTGTATCAAACCGTAAAACATGTGCCGCTTCCAATTGATGTGTCACACGGAGCGATCGGAATGGTTGGGAAACGATCCATTGTGAACGGTGAAATTGAGCAGTTGGTGGGTCAAATCGCGTTTTTCCACAGCTATCATGATGTGCGGTTTGTGGCGATTTTCTCAGAGGATGATTATAAGCATTGGGAATGGATGAAATGGCTCCCGCATTTTCAATTGCCGAATTCATTCGCCAAAGGGCTCATTTATAACGAGCAGACGCGTGATCAATTGCTGTCATCGATATACGAGATGTTGCGGGAGCGCGCCTTGGACGAAGAGAAAGACAAAAAACGGTTCTCCCCACATTTTGTGTTTATTGTAGCCGACCGTTCGTTAATTGCGGAACATGTGATTTTAGAGTATTTGGAAGAAAAAAATGAAGACATTGGCATTTCCGTTATTTTTGCTTCAGAGACGAAGGAGAGCTTAACGGAAAACGTTCATACGCTCGTGCAATACATTAACGAGCGGGAAGGTGAGATTGTCATTCAGCATCGGAAGGCGGCACATATTCCGTTTCAGCTGGATGAGCATTCAACAGAAGGAAATGAATCATTTGCCCGAATGCTACGCTCATTGAATCATCAAAAAGGAATGAGCAATTCAATACCAGAAAAAGTAACTTTCTTAGAAATGATGCAAACACGCCGGGCAAATGAGCTGCAGATCGTCCAAAACTGGTTGTCATGTCAAACGTCCCGTTCGTTGGCCGTCCCAATTGGATTGAAGGGGCGAAACGACGTTGTCGAATTAAATTTGCATGAAAAAGCGCACGGGCCGCACGGGTTAGTCGCTGGAACGACGGGATCGGGGAAAAGTGAACTGCTGCAAACGTACATTTTGTCATTAGCAGTACATTTCCATCCGCATGAAGTCGCCTTTTTAATTATTGACTACAAAGGGGGCGGCATGGCGCAACCGTTTAAGAACATGCCGCATTTACTCGGCACGATCACAAACATTCATGGCAGCAAAAACTTCAGCGCTCGGGCGCTCGCGTCCATCAACAGCGAATTGAAAAAACGGCAGCGCCTTTTTGATCGTTATGAAGTCAACCATATTAATGACTACATGGAATTGTACAAACAAGGCAAAGCAGAACAGCCTTTACCACACTTATTTTTAATCGCCGATGAATTTGCGGAATTGAAAAGCGAAGAGCCGGACTTTATTCGTGAATTAGTAAGCGCCGCTCGCATCGGCCGGAGTTTGGGCGTCCATCTCATTTTGGCAACGCAAAAGCCACGGGGTGTCATTGACGAACAAATTTGGAGCAATGCTCGCTTTCGGATCAGCTTAAAAATGCAAGATGTAAATGACAGCAAAGAGATTTTGAGAAATGGTGACGCCGCAGCGATCACAGTGCCGGGAAGAGCTTATCTGCAAGTTGGGAATAATGAAGTATACGAACTGTTTCAATCCGCATGGAGCGGTGCACCATATGTGGAGGAAGGAGTCGAGGCGGAGGATGAAATTCATATCGTGACCGATTTAGGTCTTGTGCCGGTGTCGAATGTGGCGACGGATCGGAAGCGAAGCCGCCAAAAGCCAAAAACGGAAATTGAAATGGTAGTCGAGCAAATCATTGAGACACAAAAACAATTAAACATCGAAAAATTACCAAGCCCATGGCTTCCGCCGCTTCCTCCACGTTTAGCGCGCCCAGCCTCAGTGACAGCGGAGGCCAATGCCTTTCCGATCGGCTTAAAAGACGAGCCAGAACTGCAAAGTCAGTCTGATTATTTCTATCAATGGCTTGAAGATGGGAATATTGGTATTTTTGGTTCGGCAGGATACGGAAAATCAACGACGATGATGACGCTACTTCTAAGTTTTGCGGGTGCCTACAACCCGGCGCAGCTTCATTATTACATCTTTGATTTTGGAAACAGCGCGTTATTGCCGTTGCGCCAGTTGCCGCATACAGCTGACTACTTCCGGTTAGACGATGAAAAGAAAATAGAAAAGTTCATCAAGTTCATGAAAGAGGAAATGGAGCAGCGCAAACAACGGTTTATGGAAAAAGAAGTGAGCACGATTAAATTATATAATGCGCTGTCAGAAGAGAAGCTTCCCATTATTATAGTGGCACTTGACAATTTTGATGTTGTAAAAGAGGAAATGCCTGACTTTGAAACGCAGTTGATTCAATATGCCCGCGACGGGCAATCCCTTGGAATCTTTTTCATCATGACAGCGACAAGAGTGAGTGGAATTCGCCCGCCGCTTATGAACAATTTAAAAACAAAAATTGTTCATTACTTCATTGACAGTTCGGAAAAGTTTTCGCTGATTGGGCGAACGCCGTACGATGTTGATCCGATTCCGGGCAGGGCGCTGGTAAAAAAAGATAATGCAGCTTTAACGCAAATCTATCTTCCGGCTGACGGGGAAGACGATATCGAAGTGCTCGAGAATGTCAAACGAGAAATGGAACGATTAAAAGAAGTATATCAACACATACCGAAGCCAAAACCGATTCCAATGCTTCCACCGCGGCTGTCAATGTCCGTCTTTACAAACACGTATGTTCAACACCGAGCTTCAGGATTCATTCCTGTTGGGCTCGATGAGCAAACGGTTCGCCCAGTGGCGATCAACATGCGGACGGATCCGCACTGCTTGATTGTCGGGCAATCAAGAAAAGGAAAAACAAACGTGGTCAAGGTCATTTTAGAGTCCTTACTTGTGCAAGAACCGGAAAGCATCGGCTTATTGGATGGAATCGACCGGGGACTCGCCGGCTACGCGAATCGGGACGACATTACTTATATAGAAGCAAAAGAGAGACTAGCGCAGTGGTTGAACGAAGCGGATGCTGTGTTGCAACAACGAGAGAGGGAGTATATTCAAGCAGTCAACGAAAATCGTGCGACAACGTTGGCGTGGCCGCCGGTTGTATTCGTCGTTGACAGCCTCTTGCGCCTTCAGCAAGAAACCGACAGCATCATGCAAGGCCGGATTGCCAACATGATGAAGCAGTACAGCCATCTTGGATTCCATGTGTTTGTTGCTGGAAATGCCAATGAATTTGTGAAAGGGTTTGACGCATTGACAGCGGAGTTGAAACAAATTCGTCAGGCCATTCTCGTAACGAAAAAATCTGAGCAAAGCTTGTTTGCATTGCCTTTTACAAGAAACGAACAAGAAATTGAACCGGGATTTGGCTATTTTGTCGTTGGTGGAAAAGACCAAAAAATCCAAATTCCAAAAGTCGAATAAATCAAAGGATCGGGAGAACGGATATGAATGGAAAATGGAAAATCGCGAAATTGATTGGATTGATCATCTTCATTGTCAGCCTTCCCGTACTGTTTTTTGCTTTCATTGGCCAAAACCCAATGAAACAAACAAACAAGGCGACCAATCATATTGCCGTTGTCAATGAAGATATGGGGGCGAAATACGATCAGAAAACCTATTTCTTTGGCAAGGAGATCGTCCCCGCCCTTGCCGACCGTTCAAGTTACCATTGGTCGGTAGTGAACCGCAGTCAGGCGGAGAACGGGTTGAAAAACAATGAATACGATGCAGTCGTGTATTTGCCTTCTGATTTTTCTCGAAACATTTTATCGTTTAATGACAAGCAACCATTAAAAGCCACAGTGCAATATAAAATCCAGCCGAATTTGGATGCGAAGCATAGGGAACGGGTGCAAAGAGAACTTGAAGCATCCAAAAACATGATCAATCAAAAAATGTCCACCCTCTATTGGAGTTACGTGGCGCAAGAGATAGCGGCGATTCGGAAGAAATTTAACGACATCTTAGAAAAAGAAATCGCGTTCCAGAAGGCGATGTACGCTTTTTATACCCCTAGCTCAGCCAAACTCGCCGAAGAGATTAAAAGGCAAAAAGATATGCTGCAGGAGCTGCTTGAGGCATCGAACAATGCGAAAGATTCTTCCGCTGGCACTTTGCAAGGAATCGAAGAGGCGGAAGCAGAAATCACCGCTTTTGTTGACAGCCTGAGCCAATACAGGGAATATCAACAACGGCAAAACGAACTTCTGCAAGAGGGGATTCATGAATACAAAAAGAGATTTAACGAACGAATGGATTTGATGCTCGGGAAGCCATGGGAGGTGAAGCCGGACGTTCGCCATCAAGAGCAAAATTTACTTGAATCAATCACCACTTTGCGAAACACGGTGGCAGAAAGCCACACATCACTAATGACCTTCAATGAGCAGCTGAAACAATCAACGGTTCAGGAACAATTTGAACAGTTGCTCACATGGAAGAAAGAGTTTGTTCGTCAGTATCAGATAGAAGTCAACAATCAAACGCTCGATCGTTTGCAGCAGTCGCTCATTGAGTTTCGCCAAAAACTGCAATCTCCTTCCCCGGGCCAAACAGACGAAGAGCAACCGGCACCAATTGAAGCGCCACCGCAACCTGCCGATGAGAATTTGTTGGATGCATTGCAGCAACAACTTGCCAATTTGAAAGCACAATGGCAAGCGTTCAAACCGCAGAGTCCGCAGGAAAGCTGGGAGCATATTGAAGGTTCGATAAGCCAACTTGAGACGGAAATGGAAAAGACGAAACAAGCGTGGCAACAACAACTCGCTTTGCAACAGCAATGGCAGCAAAAATATGCGCAACTCGTCGAACAGCTGAACAAACAATTAACTGAAGGAAAAGCCGATTCGATCGACGATATTGTGCAGCAAATCAAGGAAAAGGAACAGGCGGTTCTCGCGTCGCCGGCGCTGCCAGAAAGCCGCAAACAAGTGTTGTCATCTCATTTTGAAGCGGTGATTCAAAATCGAAATACAGCCGATCTTCTAGACTATTTTGCATGGTTATCGATTTTCGACGAGGCAGTGCAGCAAACAACTCGTTTTGATGAAGAGTTAGTTGATCAGCTCTTGATGAATTGGAATCAAAGAGATGCTATTTTCCAGATGCTATCGGATGTGCGAGGGTATTTTGAGGAGCTGGAGCAACACTCAGCGTCTTCGCTGAAAGAAGTGGAAGCGGCTGAAGAAAGTACAGAATCATTTATAGAGACAACGCTTGGGTATATACAGGAATACGATGAAAACGTGCAAAAAATGCAAGAGACGATCACAGGCCAGTTGCAGGAGCTCAGCGATGCGGTGAGCGAAGTGACGATGCAACTGCAAGAGGCGGTAAATGAAGGACAACAAACAGAAGAGATTTGGAGAGGAAACGATGGGGAATTTGTCATAACGATCCAACAAAACACGATGCAAGATGTACAACAAATTTCCGATCTCATCGCCTCGATTGCCGAAGATCAAGATCACATTGTTGATTATACAAATGAACTGCATGAAAAAATAGATTCGGTTCAAACGAAAGCAGACGAATTGAATGATAAATGGGCGGCCAATGTGAATACGACAAAGCAAATTCGCAATGACGTATATCGCCTTTTAAACAACACGATGATCGATCAACAGGCCAATGGCTATGTGTACGATTATTTAACAAACCCTGTGCAAGTAAGGGGCGATTTACCAGAGGAACAAACGACGTATACGCCGCCGGTTGTAGTGTTGATCATTGTTTTGCTGTGCGGCATGCTCATCGGTTTCTTCCTTCATTATTATTCTAATAGCCCATTCATGTTGCAGCTTGCTCTATTGCTCCTGATGAATGTGGTGGTTGGGTTAATCATCAATATCTATAGCTTGAAAATTTATCCGATGCAAGATGTGCGAGCCATCAAGTGGAGCGTGTTGACGATCGTTTTGTTATTCTTCTGTTCTTCGATGGTTCGATTGGCATTTTTGATCGGACCGTTTACCGGTTGGATTCTTGGAGTCGGGCTTGTACTTTTCTTCATCACTCCATTGCTCGATTTAGTGTTGCCTAACTTCCATTTTGAGCATCCGATTGCAGAAACGTATATATCGATTCAATACGGAGATCAACAAATCTTTTATTCGACCGTCGTAATGATGGGGGTTCTGTCATTATTGATGGCGGCTGTCCCGTTTTTGAAACATCGCCTTGCCGACCAACAAGAGGAGGGGGAAATGTATGAAGGATAAGGGGCGTTTTTCGTTCCCTTTCCTTCTTGTCCTGTTGTTGTTAATGACAGTGGCGAAGGAGGTAAAGGCGGATGAAGGGCCATCAGTGGAACCAAACCAATATGAGAGGAACCCCGTTGAATTGCGCACAGACTATATTCGGGAGCAGTCACTTTTAAACGGGAAAAAAGAGCTTCCAAAAGAACAGTTGACATTGACATTTCAGCGATCGACTCCTTCTGTTTTGGAGCGGACAAAAGCGCAATTGTTTTTATCTTCAGAGCGAAACACCAATACGATCACCACGAAAGCCGAAAAGTTAAAGCTGTTTTCATCAGCGAAGGAAATAACCACCTCGTCTCGTCCCGCATCGAATGAGGAGGAAGCAACGAATTCGTCCCATTTGCTTTGGGTGTTTGGGATTCTCATTTTCGCACTGCTTGCAGCGATGTTTGCGATCGTCGTCCCCCGAATGAAACAGTTTGTCCGTTAAGGAGTTTAACGGGGGATGCAAGGGGGCATTGCGGACAGGTGAGACGATGAGTGAGGAACATGAAATTGGGGAGGGAATCCAAGTGTCATCGACGTTAGAGTCAATTGAAAAGGAAATAAAGAGGAGAGCATACGAAACAGCGATCTCCATTTTACGGTCTTACCAAGGGCAAGTGCATGAAGCAATGGGAGAATTCCGAGATGGCATTCGCAGCTTTCATCGCGCCAACGATGAATATATTCCGCACTGGCAAGGAGAGGCGCGGGAAGCGTATGAGTGGATTTATGCTGATTTAAAGCAACTCGAGACACGAATTGGGACGACGGCGGATGAATTGGTTGACGAAATCAGCAGGGAAATCGCCCGTCTTCGTCGAAAGATAGAGGAGTTGTAATCCACTATGATTCGATTGAAGCCTGATGAGTTGGAAACGGTCGCCGGACATATTCCCGAAGCGGAAGATGCGTGCCAACGGGCACGGACGACGTTATCGTGGGAGCTCTCCTCCCTTGTGATGAATCTCCCGGGCGTCAGCACACCCGCGATCGAAGAGCTGAGGGATGAACTCGTTCATTGGCTGAAGCGTTATGAAGACAAACTGAACGAAGCCGAAGAACTTCTGTATCGCACCGCCGCCGCGATGCGCCAAGCGGACCAAACGCTCGCCGACAATATGAAGGAATTGGGGTTGGAGTTTCTCGGATGGTACGACGTGCAACGACTATTCGGCGAGTACGATCCGGTCACTGGGGAGCGCCTGTCAGCGGGAGATCGGCTGCTGGCAGGCGGGATGTTGCTATTGTCGGTTGTTCCACCGGCCAAAGGCGCCGGCATAGCCGGAAAAGCAGCGATCAAGGGAGCGAAGGCGCTCGACACCGCTTCCACCTTGTCGAAAGTGAAACATGTCGTGCACGGTGATAAAATAAAAGGGTTCTTCCAAACAATCTACCATCAAGTCGTCAAAGCGCCGTTGACGGAAACCGCCCGCCTGTTTAAGAAGCAGTGGGATGAATTCGTCGAAAGCATTGCCTCCGTTTCCTGGCAGCCGGCGTATGCCGGAGTAGGCCCGGCGTCTCGGGTGTGGATGAGTGGGTCCAAGAATGAAGTTAAAGATGCCACTTTCCACATGATAAAGAAAGCTGAAGGAGAGGCGGTTGGACGGGGGACGAATAAACTTTATAGAGGAGATAGTTTGTTGCACTCATCTAAAAGACCTAATGGAATTGGTAAACCGTTTATATCAGATTCAGGTAATTTAGTTCCTGCAAATAGTAAAGGCATATATAAAAATCGGCAAGTTACTGTTATAGAGCATATTCTCGGAGGTTACAGAAGGAAAGCAAAATCAAATAGTCCCTATATTAGTTTTACCGGTAACAAACTCGTTGTTGGAAATTACGGAGATTATTTAATAGAGTTAGATATTTCTTCTTTGAGAAAAGCCATTAGGTCAGGAGAAGTTAAGAATGTAGCTATTTTATCTCCGAAACAGATTCGAAAATTAATCGAACGAGATAGATCTTTTTCTGATTTTTGGAAGAAAAGGGCATTAAATTGGACTGAGAGAGATAATGAGTATTTGATAAGAGGTGAAGTACCTAGCAAATTCATAAAAATTTATCCTAGGGAGTGAGTATTAAATATGTTTCTATATTTTCAAAATGAATGTCTAGGTGAAATACAGGATATTAACACTGAAGGTATGTGGGTATACGGTAAACTTATAGCGAATCAAAATATGGTGAAGTTTAGGAAGTTTTTTGAGGATCTAACGAATGAGGAAAATCATTTTAAAGAAAGTGAATATAATGAGGAATGGTTGAATGATGATAATTGGTTTGTTGTAGATAGTCATGGAGATAAAAAGGGAATTTATTTACCTGCTGTGTATGAGGATGGAGAAATAAATTGGAGATGGAGATAAAGCTTAGGGTTAAGAAAAAACCTTGAAAGGTAACATGCCTTTCAAGGTTTTTTTCTATTGTACCTGCCATCGTGACTGTATTACAAGCATTGCCTCTGTTTCGTGGCAGTCGGTGTATGGGGTGTTCAGTGTCTCTGGTGTGGATGAGTGAGGCAAGAGACGCGTCCCTCAACATGATAAAGAACGTTGAGAGGGAGTAGTTGAGAAGAGTGCTATGGGGTACGGGTAAACCTTTACAAAAACATCATTATGCTACTAATAAAAGTAAAAAATATACTTCACAAATAGAGGCTATAACCAAAAAATATGGACTAGATTTGGATGGCGTTTGGAATATAGAAATTACTACCTCATCAGGGAAGACATCCAAATGCTTATCATGAGTATGTGTTAAGTAATATTAGGAATTTTGATAAAATAGCTAAGGGGGATAAAAGGAAATTTTTAATATTATTTGAACAACTAAAAGAGGAAATTAGAAAGAACCCAGAGATGCTTTATAAAGATTATTGGAGGAAGAAATAATGAGGTTTTATAAGTTGCTAATGGATGATAGTGACGATAGAGATGTAGTAGCACACTGTATAGATACAAAGGGATTTGAACAATATGAATTATCGGAAGGTAAGTACATTCATAATTGGAATAG
>Ga0207875_100601_pt1 | contig 12133 bp, 13 predicted proteins | sample CeladaPassage60A_FD_187476 | JGI IMG/M metagenome (GOLD analysis project Ga0207875, IMG submission 187476) | Cellulose-adapted microbial communities from the Joint BioEnergy Institute, USA - Passage3 60A (SPAdes) (version 2) | ecosystem: Engineered > Bioreactor > Continuous culture > Unclassified... | reverse complement strand
AATAAAGTTGTTTTCTCATTTTCCTTAACAATATAACTTTTACATTTTATTCGGATTTCTTCTGTGAATCTTTAAATTTATTAAATTTGTTGCTAATAACTGGGCTTTTGCTTTATTATTTGAAATGGATGTTGCTTATACCAATTTAATACAGTGGTCTCAACAATTGGGCTTTCAAATGTTTTGGGTATTTTTGGAAGAATGGTATTTTATCCTTTTGTGTAAGAAGAATATGGACGGAACAGGCTAGGTGGCAGCCGATTTGAACTTTGCAACTATCTAAAAAAGAATTGGCGTGCTTTCATATTTCAGCTTTAACTTTACGTGATAAAGCATTGGGCATCTGCTCAATGCTCTATTGTTTGTTCATTTTACGCAGAGTGGTGAAAAGGTTATGGAATTTGTTCTGATTGTATTGCCGGCTTTTATCATTTTTGCAGTCGGATATGTAGGGCAAAAAACAATTGGCTTTGACATTAAATCTATTTCGGTCATGACGACATACTTAATGTATCCGTTTCTTGTCTTCCGGACATTTTATACAAACAAAATTACACTTGATTATTTTTATATTCTTATATTTTGCTTGCTTTTATGTTTCATATTAATGGTTATCGTAAAAATTGTAAGTAAATTAAAAAAATTGCCGCAATCGATAGAGTCTGCCATGATGTTATCAGCTGTTTTCATGAATAGCGGCAACTATGGGGCCCCAATTATATTGTTTGTTTTTGGTCAAACTGCTTTTGATTATGCAGTCATCATGATGGTTATCCAGTCCTTTTTAATGAATACGATCGGTCTTTACTACGCTGCCATTGGCAGCAAAGAAGACAGCAGCATAAAAAGCGCCCTTATGAAAATAGTGAAAATGCCCGTTTTATACGGTTCAGCTGCCGGCATTTTGCTTCAAATCCTGCATGTTCCGGTGCCTGATTTCATCATGCAGCCTGTCGGTTTGATTGCCGATGCAACGATTCCGACCATTATGGTCATTCTCGGAATGCAGCTCGCCAACATCCAGCTAAAAAGTGTAAAAGCTGGCGACGTCGCTTCCATCTTTATCATTCGCATGATCATATCGCCTATTATTTCAATTGGTATTATTCTTTGTCTTCCGCTTGAAGACTTGCTTGCAAAAATTTTAATCATTCTTGCATCTATGCCTACTGCAGCCAACACGACAATGTTTGCTGTTCAATTTCAAACAGAACCAGATTTAGTTTCATTCAGCACATTAACCACGACGCTGGCCAGCATTGCTACAGTGCCGCTCTTGCTTGCGCTGCTCTCTTAAAAAAGAAACTAGCGAGCAGCATTACATGAACGGCAGCTCAAATGCGTCAAATGTGTCACATCTCTTTTTTATAATTTGCCATCATATTTTGCAAAATGTCCACCAGCTTTTCGATACCGACTTGCAAATCATGCTCGCTCAAATAAGAATAGCTGATGCGAATATAATGTTGTTTCGGTTCATGAAGAAAACAGGCGCTTCCGGGCAAATAAGAAATCTTATTTTTCCGAGCTGCTTCTTGCAATTTTATTGGCTGAATCACGGATGGAAGTTTAATCCAGGCATTCAATCCGCCTTTTGGTTTATAAATCATTACTTCCTCTAAATTTTTGAATGCGTCAAGAACCGTATTCCTTCTTAATTCAAGCGCAATTTTTAGTTTTTCCATATGATTTTTCATCCGCTCCGTTCGCAAAATGGGAAGCAGCGCTTTTTGCGGTAAGAGCGGGCTTCCGATATCCATCGTCGCTTTCGTGCCGTACAGCCAGTCGAATAAAACCCCATCCACAATGACAGCCGCAATGCGAATGCCTGGCGCAGTTGTTTTGCTAAATCCTTTAAGGTAAATGACGTGACCGTTTTTATCAAAGAATTTTATTGGCTTTGGCACCGTAATATTGTCAAATGAAACTTCGCTGAATGAATCGTCTTCTAAAATTAAAAAATGGTACATTTCTGCTAGTTCTACCAATTGCTTGCGGCTCTTTTCCGGCATGCATGTTCCAGTAGGATTTTGAAAGGTTGGGTTTACATATAATAGTTTTGGTTGATGCACCTGCAATTTATCCTCCAATTCATCTACTTTCAGTCCCTCTTCATCTACTCCAATCGATACGACTTGAAATCCTTTATTGACAAAAACATCAATGGCCGCACCATAACAAGGGCTTTCAACCATCACAACATCCCCTGGACTTAACAAAGTTTGCGCCACTAAGTCAATTCCTTGCTGTGCACCGCTTGTAATGATCATTTTGTCGTGTTTAACAGATAAGTGATGGAAGTTAAATAAGTAATTGGCAATTTCATACCTTAATTCTTCATCTCCTTCAATAGGACCATATGTCGACAACACAAGGGGATGCTGCTCCAATATTTTTTTCATTTCTTGAACAAGGAAGTGAGATGGAAGCAGCCTTGGATAAACGACTGCTTGGGAAAAGTCATAAATCTCTTTTTCACGATAGGCGAGATATTGTGATCTTGTTCCATTCATCTTCATCTGATGCTGCCAGCCGAAAGATTCAGAGTGCTTTTCATATGATTTTTTCTTTCCTGCTGCAACAAAAACACCTTTACCTTGCTGAATCTGTATATATCCTTTCAATTCCAGCAGTTTGTAGGCTTTTTGCACCGTCAGCAAGCTTACATTAAGTTCATTTGCTAACGATCTTAAAGAAGGAAGCCTTTCACCGTGAAGAAGCATGCCCGATTGAATCCGTTCTTCGATTTGCCTGCTAATTTGTTCATAATATGGGGTGCCTAATTTTTTATTAACCGATAATTGCATTGTCTCCCCTCCCATTACATAAAAGACAAAAGATAAAAGCGCATAACTGTTATACAGTGCATTGTACTGTTATATACCGTTGTCGTTATAATATCAAAAAACTTAACAAAAAGGAGTTATTCTTCGTGGTTATTTTGAATTACTGTTTTATATGCTTAATTTTTGGAACAACTTTTTTAGCTATCAAAATCGGAATTGAAGCAGGGGCACCGCCGTTTTTTTCAGCGGGAATGCGTTTTTTTGCCGCTGGGGTGATTATGATGGCCGTCTTTAAAATGCGGAACTATCGATTGAAAACCGTTTTATTTTCCTCTTCGCTCGTGTTTAACGGTTTTTGCTTAACTTTTATCACTTTTGCTTCATTATATTGGGCTGAGCAATTCATCCCGTCCGGACTAGCTGCTGTATTATCTGCAACAGGCCCGATGATGGTGCTGCTCCATCAGGCAAGAGAGAATAAACAACCGATCAAAAAAGAACAATTAGCAGGGATGGCAGCTGCTTTAATAGGCGTCTTTTTGATCTCTTCACCGGGGTTCTCTTTGCCTGTCTCCGGCATGTGGGTTTTGGCTTGCTTTATGATCATATTAAGCGAGTGGTTTTATGGACTTGGGACAGTTCGGGCAAAAATGTTTACAAGCAAACATCCGGATATCTCGCCGTTTCTTTCAAATGCCGTACAAATGTTTTACGGCGGCATTTTCTTATTAGCTGTATCCTTTTTAACGGGCGAACAAGGCAAATGGCTGCTGCTGGCAAGCTATGAAACGGTGTTATCACTGCTCTATTTAATCATCATCGGCTCCATCGTCGGCCACGGGCTGTATTATTGGCTTGTTTCAAAAACAAATCCGGTTTTTCCGTCAACTTGGCTTTACATTTCGCCTCTTGTCGCGCTAATCGCCGGCTACATAATATTAAATGAAATCATGAAACCCATTACGCTGATCGGCGCCTTCTTGATCTTATTTGGTGTATTTTTAACTAATCGATCAACTTTTTATGAGTATTGGAAAAAGGGAGCGCTATTTCACAGGACCGCTTCAAAAAATTTTGATTGAAAACTCTGGAATATTTTAAAAAAAGCCTTTAAATCCCTGCGACAAAAACTTTCAGTGTGCCATTTCATCCATAGCGATTTAAAAAAATGAGGCCAGCTTGCCTCTCTCATTCAGAGGACAAGCTGGCCGGATTCTTTTGCACAGCTCTCTTAATATGTTTTAAAATTACCCATTACTTGATTTTTTTCAGATCGGCCACGTTGCGGCAAATGAAAGAACGACGACTTATCTATGTGCAAAGTGGGCTATTTTCAACAATAAAAAAGCTTGCAGAGAAAAAATACTTCTTTCTCCGCAAGCTGATAGGAAAGGAGAGTTCTATTTAACCCTCTTCAATCCATTAATTTTTTCTAAAAAAGTCAGTAAACGCGTTGAAAATTTCCAATCCTTGATAAGACAATAAAGAGAGAGCTGTAATTGAAAAAAATGCTGTCAATAACATACGTAACCATATCATGGTACTCACCCTCCTTTGAATGATTTGTTTATGATTCATTCAAGCAAGTGAGACCACATAATTCGATTCGTAAAAGACGGGATTTAGCAAAAACCGTCTTTTGACAGATTGCACAAAGCAATAGCAGAAATAAGTGGTGCTTAACGCTATAAAAATATAACTGGCAATATCAAACCAAGAGTCTTTTCCTATATCTGGTCCATCAATTGGAGCAAAATTTTCTGCCAAATGATCGATGGTGCTAATTTCGTGTACAGCATTTATAGTATGACTGGAACGATCACTAGAAATGTATAAACAGGTAATACTTATAAAAATAAAAATTGTCAGGGCAACGATTTTTTTCATGTATTCACGCCCCTTTAACATCTTTTCTTCATTATATACTTGGTTTTAATATTTTAAAACAAAAATGTTTTTCTGTCTTCCCCTCTGTTTGATTATTTAACGAACAATTTCTTTTCCTCGATTCTGCCATCTGCTTTAGTTCTGTAAGATTTCACTGTTGAATCCGGGAGGCAATCCGCAGTGCCTTCAAAAAACTTCACCTGTTTCTGTACGAATTTCCGAAATGCTGTCTGTCGGCAGGTTTTATTTTTTGAGACTTATTAAACGAATCAGTGAGGAGACCAAAAAAGCAGCAGCAACAGCTAGAAGAATTTTTCCGACAAGCAATGCTGTTATTTTCAGCACGAATACTGCCAAAATCATGACTAAACTGATTGCGATCATAATGAGAGAATAAGTTTTCATATGAGGTTCATCTCCTTTAGCTGTCTGTTTTCAAGCAGAAAAAATCGGCTGCCTAATTCGGCATAAATATATCGCTGGTGACTTGTAAATAAAATGCATTGTTCCTTGAACGCTTCTTTCAGCATCATGATTGACTGCTTTTGTGAGGCCTCGTCTAATGAAGTAAAAGGTTCATCCAAAATAATCAACTCAGGTGATCTTGCTAACATACTAATAAGGAATAGTTTATATTTCATGCCTAGAGAGTAATGTTTGACCGGCTTTTGCAAAGCATGTGTTAGATCAAACTGTTCACAAAGCTCTTGGAATCTTTCTTCATATGCAGCTCTTTTTTCTTTTTTGATCCTCCAAAGTGAAAGAATAAGCTCCTTATTTTCAAATCCAGTTAATGCATCATAAACAAGTGGTTTATCAGGAATATAGGCCATTGCTTCTTTAAAACGATCTGTTCCAGGCTTATACTGTTCATTAAATAAAATGTTGCCTGAATCCGGTTGGATTAATCCCGCTATTAGCCTTAGCAAAGTTGATTTGCCGCTGCCATTTTTTCCGATGATACATGCTCGGTCTCCTGCATGTAATTGAAAAGAAACATTTTCCAGCAATACTCCTTTTTCTGCAGTTTGTTCATACTGAAAAGCCAGTTGTGAAACTTGAAGCTTAACCATTAGAAATCCTCCAATAATCAACAAACAGTTTATAATCCAATAAAGCGAGACAATACGCCACAGCTCCTATTCTGCTTCCTTTTAGCGTAAGAAACTATTCCGTAATAAAGCAGAAATATCAAGATAAAGGGATAAGTACTTATGATTGAAAAAATTAATAGTTCCGGTATTTCAAGCACTGTGTGAGAAAAAGGTAAGTCCTACATGACAGCGGTCATATAAGTTGTGATTTCCCTATGAGAATTGTTGTAAAACAAAGTGACTGCGGTCATCTTCCATCAAGTCAACGAACCAATTCCAAACATTGATAGCTCTCTAACATAAAAATAACTGCGAAAGAAAAATTGTTTCCTAGTTGTAAATTTGGAATGCGCTCATTGCGAGTATATGGCAGCGAGTTCAAAAACAAGAAATAAATCAGTCCCAGCGAGGCAATCACTTATTCAGTAATAGAAAGGATTTTAACTTTTTCAACATGGTCAATTCCTTTCTTCATTGTGTTCTTACAAACAATTAGGCAAATGGCTGAAACTATCATAAAATATAGAACAGATATGTAGTTGACAGCACCTGCCGCTTCCCTCAATACACCAATAAATAGTGATGCGAGCAAGTAATAAATAAAAGGCATGACGAGAAAGTTCCTCATAAAAGCTTGGCCGTTATTTACTATGCTTTCCTCTTCTTCAGTTGTTCCAATCTCGTATTCATGAATAAAATGGAACTTGGTGATAAATGGAAACAAGTATAATTGAATAAATGGAAAAATGAAAAAAGAGATAGTTATTCCAATAAAAGGAATGATCATCCTGAGATCAGCTATTTGGAAATACGTAAGAATCATTATATTCCCTATCGTCAAAAAGAAAGATGGAATTAAATATAGGCAATAAAACAATTTCAATTTTGCCCAAAAGAATTCAGTTAACGAAAAAAATGATAGTTGGTACATCCATATGTTTCTTTTTTCGGTGCTAAAAGAAAAGAAAGAAGGAGTCAACATTCTCATTTCCATTGCTTGGTTAGCTAAAACCATCAAGTTCAATGTAAATAATAGCTGTATTTGGAGAGCCGTGTTTCCTGTCGCTGACATACATGCAGTAAAGAACCCTATATAAAAAAAAGCTTCGTAAGATAAGACCATATAATTAAAAAATTCTTTTGAGAGCAGCCATCTTTTTTCACGTATGATTTGTAGATCTTTATAAATCACAGTGCATTCTTCGGCAAAAAAATAGAACGTACCCAATGCAGCAGCTGTAGATAGAAGTGAAAAAAGTCACGAAATCTCTTAATCTCTCCATGATCTTCAGTTGGAATCATTTTAACAGGCAAGGAAAGTACGCCAACTAGAAGGAAAATCAGAGGCCCTAACATCCATGGAGTGCCAATAAAATGTTCAATCTGCAAATATAAAGAGCCGTCTGAAAATAAACTCTTTTGAAAGGAGTTTATTTTATTCCCATATAGATTGATCAGCTGCTGAGATAGATTGACCCAAGCTGCATCTTCAGCTGCAGCCAAAAAGGATGGAAAATTATCCTTAAATGTTTTGAAAATAGGGACTAGAAGACCTGACACAAGAACGCGCCCCAGCATAAAAAAAGCAGTTGAGACAGCGGCGAAAAATACAAAACGGACCCACCCTATTTTTTTTACTACAATGTTATGAATATAGGCACCTGCAAGTTTATTGCTCGTCATAAACAACAGAGCGCCCAGCAGCAAAATATTCAACTGCTTCATCCAGAATAAAGCATCTAATGATTCCGCAATTCGTGATTGAAATAAAATATAAACAAAAAATAGGCTGGAATTTGTAAAAATGCTCCATACCAGCTCTAAAGCAATAAATGTGATATGTATTGATTTGAACGAGACTGGAGCAGCCTGAATAAGATCCATAAACGGTGGAATATGAGTTCTTCGATAAGCTCCGGCTCCCTTAAAAATTGAATAAAGAAGAAAAAAGACAATGAAACCACTCTCCCATTGCTGGCGATATTGCTGGGAGTATAGCCATTTGTACAAAACGGATACGATGACGAAGGCAAGCAAAATATCAAGAATAAAAGAAAACATCATATACTGTTTTGAACTAAGTTTTCTTAAAAAGGGCGCTTTTTTAATAATGAATTCGATGACAGCAGAATATTGCTGCTGCATTCTAACCGATAGCATAAGTGATAATAGCTTTATTAACATTCTCTCACCTGTATTTCAAAATATGAAAATTCTTCATCGAAAAATAGTTTGACTTTCAAGCGATAATCACTTTTCTTGATTTCCTTCTTTAGATATTAACGAATTGCTGCTTAACCTGCTGCAGCGCTCAATGAACGTCCGCTGAACCAACTGCTGTTGGAATAGAAACGAGTGCAGTAAATAGCTCCGCCAGTTTCAACAACGTTTAAGACAACCGCCGCTACACTTTCACGATCTGCATCTGGAAACGCTGAAGAGAGTGAGCACAGTGCAAACGTTAAAAAGCCGACTGCTAACGCACTAAAAGAAAAGACAACTTGTTTTATTTCTTTTAGCCATTAACAGTAAATTACTTACTAAAATACTTTTTATTACCACCTAAGTTTAAGATATATTCAGACCACTATCAATACATCTTTGTAAATTTTATTCACAAAACTTTCACTCAAGTTTTTAAATTTTTTTCAACACTCTAACCCACAGATCAGGCAAGTATGAACTTCTATCCTGCTTGGCTTGGTAGGGATCTTATTACTGATTTTGTAGTCATGGAAGGGTATCATTCCGCTTACGAGGCAGCATTATATCTGATAGGAAATAATGAAGGACAAAAATCTTTTTTATTTATTATATGTCTTTGCATTATAGATCAAAAAATGCCTCTATATAACTTTATTAAGACAAAAGTAGAGCCGATTCTTTAATAGACAGACTCTAAAGTAAATTCATTCAAATTTCGTCTTAACAACTTATACAAAAACAAATTTTCCACAATTTAAGAGATATTCTTCAACTTCTTGATTTGATCAACCATCATAACAAAATTTTTATCTTCATAAGCATTTTCATCTTTCTTTAATGTTAACTATATATTCTTGGTATTCTTTTACAAAGGCTTTCATAAAGTCCATAAAATGGAAATCCAGTACTCTTTGTTTGCTTGAATATATTAACTAAAACAATCAATGAACAAGCGATTTTGGGATTTTTTAAATGTATATTTTAACGCATTCTCATGAGTTTCAATGGTACCTTGAACTATTTCTCCATTACTTAATTTTATTAAGTAATCTCCAATATCCAATAAAAGACCATCATGGAACGTTGAATTTAATAATTCACGTTTTTTACCATTTTCAACAATATACATATATAATCTTTTGCAAAAAGAATAGTTCAAAAGGCTCATCTTTTGTATCCTCATATTCTTCAACTTCGAATATTAGTTTCAACTACTAATCCATCTCACAAATTTATTTTACTTTTATTACATTTTTACCGGATAAAGGATAATCTGTTTTTATGACTCATCTTTATTCACAATTACTTTAACTTGGTTTATTCCGTACTTGTTAATAGAATAAACATAAGATTTATCCCCATTTCTTGCTGTTCCTTTATAAGTTCCTTTTTCTAGAGATTTCATATTCTGAAGGAACATCTTTGGATAAGATGTTATTTATTTCTCCGATCAAATCATTTCCTAGCTCCTGAATTTTTCCCAATCGATATTTTGATACCGATCATGATTTGTTAGTTGGTTAAATACATCATGATAACGAGAAATAAAGAGAGATAATTCATCTTCATTGTTTTCAGCTGTTTCTTCATTTTGTTGTCCTGTATTCGTTGAAGAAAGATTCGATTCATTACTCTTCCCATTACTGGCTTCATTAGTTGACTCTTGATCTTTTTGTCTGACATTTTCTTCACTGTTTAAAAAATAAAAAGCAGATAGACTGACAAGCAGAAATAAACCGCACAACGATAACACTACTACTTACTTTTTTGACTTCATGTCTTCCACCCTATTCCATTTTTTGATCTATTCTATCTATTCTAAATATATAAAATTTTAAATCTATAAAAAATGACAAAAAAGCACCCATCTCATTTGAGAGGGTACTTTCAAGCAGATTAGACCAAACTCAATCTCCATCAATACAATCAAGTTTACACAGAACCTTTGAACCATTTATGTTATACAAGAACTGCTTCTTTTTTTATTACAGTATTTTGAAGAACGAGATTGACCGGATCTCCAACTTGAAAGCGGGAAGTATGTTGAATCAATTCATGTACCGTCCATTCTTCTTCACCTACTTGTACGATGTAATACATTTCTTTTCCTTGATATTGAACAAATTTTACCACCCCATGCGAAGAACCTTCTTTTGCTTTAGACAGCGCCCATTGATCCGGACGGACAGGATATAGACCCTTTTTTTTCAAATTAATAGATACTCCTATATCCGGCCATTTTTCATTAGGAAATGGCTTCGGAATAAACATTTTTTCCTCCCATTTACCTTGAATTAAATTGCATTTGCCTACAAAAGTTGCAACAAATTCTGTCTCCGGCCTTGTAAAAATCATTTCCGGCCGGTCAATTTGTTCAATTTTCCCACGATTCATTACGACAATTCGATCTGCCATCGCAAATGCTTCGCTTTGATCATGGGTAACATATACAATGGAAGCATTTGTGTGACGATGAATGTGTTGAATCTCCTTTCTCATTTCCATTCGAAGTTCAGCATCTAAAGCACTGAGAGGCTCATCCATTAATAAAAGACCTGGTTCTGCCGCAATTGCACGTGCTAAAGACACCCGCTGTTTTTGTCCGCCGGAAAGTTCATGAGGATATCGTTGGGCTAGCGACTCTAACCCAACCATTCGTAAAACATTTTTCACTCTATCCTCCCGCTGCTCCTTATCAGCCTTTGGAGCAAACGAATGATGCATTAAAGGAAATTGAACATGCTCATATACTGTCATATGCGGCCATAAGGCAAACGATTGAAAAACCATCCCTATGTTCCTTTTTTCCGGCGGGAGGACGGCTTCCGCTGAAGCAACAACAGTATCATTTATCGTAATGGTTCCGCTTGTCGGTTTCATAAAACCGGCCAGTAATTTTAATAATGTAGTCTTTCCACAACCAGAAGGTCCCAAAATGGCGATAAATTCTCCATCCTTGATTGTTAAATCAATGGAATGCAAAGCTGTGACATCCCCATATGATTTTGAAATCCCATCAAGCCGAATCATTTTGTTTTCAACACCTTTCGTCTCCAAACTTTTTCAAGGCTGATAAACAAAAAACTGCCGAACAAAATTCCTAAAACAATTAAACTTGAAAATGCTGTGGAATAAGTGGTATATCCAGCCTGTTCGTAGTTAAAAATAACAACTCCCACCGTTTCGGCTCCTGTAGACCATAGAAGGCTGGAAACTGTAAGTTCGGTCAAAGAGGTTAAAAAGACCAACAAGGCTCCGCCAATGATACCCGGCAAAAGAAGCGGCATGAGAATTCGCCGCCATTTGACCAAAGGTTTAGCCCCTGACGTACGAGCAGCTTCTTCAATGGAAGGCTCTACCTGTGTCAGCGCCGTGTAGCTTCCCCTAACCTGTAAAATGATAAATCTTGTAATGTAGGCAATAATTAAAATCCAAATGGAGCCGTAGATACCCGGGTTCCATCCTGGCAACGGCTGCATCCATGAAAAGATCATACTGAGAGCAAAGACAGTCCCCGGCAGTGCGTAAGGTATCGTTACAAACAGCTCCACTAACTTTGTCCATCTATTTGGTGATTTATAGCGAAGATACGCAATGGCCGTTCCGACAATCAATGAGACAATTGTCGTTAAGATCGCAAGCTTCATGCTGTTGCTGATCGCTGACATTGTTTTTGGATCAGAGAATAGAATGTATCGATAGTTTTCTAGTGATAAATTTTCTAATTGAAAAGGGAGCCCGTAAGCTTTTATTAATGATGTCGTACCCATTGAAACGAACGGAACGAAACTCGTAAACAACAAAAATGCCCAAACGGCTATTTCGATCAAACGCTTCCAAGTCAAAGATAAATGAATGCGAGGTTCTTTATCCCGTTTGACCGTTTCAATTACACGGCTTCGCCTTAAAAGAAGCCATTGAATAGACAGTCCGATTAAAGCAATTGCTCCCAACAAAATCGATAGAACGGCCGCTCTTGCAAAGGCAGCCGGTCCAAATCCGACGACTTCTTCGTAAATATACGTACTTAGCACACGAATGTTTGCCGGGATACCTAAAAAAGCAGGGATCCCAAAGTTATCAAGATTTGATAAAAAAGCGAGCATCCCGCCGCTGCAAATCCCGGGCAATGCTAGCGGAAGGATGACCTTACGAATAATA
>Ga0207875_100592_pt1 | contig 12410 bp, 18 predicted proteins | sample CeladaPassage60A_FD_187476 | JGI IMG/M metagenome (GOLD analysis project Ga0207875, IMG submission 187476) | Cellulose-adapted microbial communities from the Joint BioEnergy Institute, USA - Passage3 60A (SPAdes) (version 2) | ecosystem: Engineered > Bioreactor > Continuous culture > Unclassified... | reverse complement strand
ATATCAACGAGCTGATGATAACGCTGAAACCGTTGGAAACCGTTTGGAAGTGAATTTGAAGCAGACGAAACCGCTGCTTGATTTCTATAAATCTAAAGGCTATTTGAAAAATATTGACGGTCAGCAAGAGATTAACAAAGTATTTGAAGATATTTGCAACTTGCTTGGAGGCTTGGGTGAATGATTATTTGCAAAACAAAGCGCGAAATTGAAATTATGCGCGAGGCTGGACGGATTGTTGCTTTAACTCACCAAGAACTCCAGAAATATATTCAGCCTGGTATTACAACAAAAGAACTGGACAGTATTGCTGAAAAGTTTATACGTGAACATGATGCAATCCCCTCATTTAAAGGGTATAATGGTTTTCGCGGCAGTATTTGCACTTCCGTGAATGAAGAGCTTGTTCACGGAATACCTGGAGACCGTGTATTGCGTGATGGAGATATTATTAGTATTGACATTGGTGCGAAATACAACGGCTATCACGGGGACTCTGCATGGACTTATCCTGTCGGTACAATTTCCGAAGAAACACAGAAATTGCTTGATGTTACAAAAGAATCTTTATATAAAGGATTAGAAGAAGCAAAACCAGGGGGAAGACTTTCGAACATTTCTCATGCCATTCAAGTTTACGTCGAATCTCACGGTTTTTCCATTGTTCGTGAATACGTAGGTCATGGCGTAGGGCAAGACTTGCATGAGGATCCTCAAATTCCGCATTATGGTCCACCGAACAAAGGGCCAAGGCTGAAGCCCGGTATGGTTTTAGCGATTGAGCCTATGGTCAATGCGGGAAGCCGTTATGTCAGAACGTTAGCTGATAATTGGACTGTCGTGACTGTAGATGGCAAAATGTGTGCTCATTTTGAACATACAATTGCCATTACTGATACAGGTTATGAAATTTTAACAACACCCTAAGTGAAGGTGATGTGCGTGAGTGATCCTGAGTCGAGTCCGCAAATAGGTCAGTTTGTCTTGATTACGAAAGGGAGAGAAGCTGGCAAATATGCGATTGTCGTGAAAATTCTCGATGATCGATTCGTATTGATTGCCGATGGAGAAAAGCGAAAGTTTCATTCTCCAAAGAAAAAAAACATCCATCATCTTGAATTTTTTGATTGCGTATCTCCGGAAGTTCAGAACAGTATATTGGAAACTGGCCGTGTGACAAATGGCAAACTTCGATATGCAATAAGCCGATTTGTCAATGAACAAGTTACTGATTTGAGGAAGGGAGACAATTGAATGGCGAAAGACGATGTCATTGAAGTAGAGGGTACCGTTGTTGAGACGTTGCCTAACGCGATGTTTAAAGTAGAGTTGGAAAATGGTCATACCGTGCTGGCTCATGTTTCTGGAAAAATTAGAATGCATTTTATTCGTATTTTGCCGGGTGATAAAGTAACGGTTGAATTATCACCATATGATTTAACCCGCGGAAGAATTACGTATCGATATAAATAATTTGCACTCCGGATTATTAAGGAGGTTGGATAAACATGAAAGTAAGACCATCAGTGAAACCTATATGCGAAAAATGTAAAGTCATTCGCAGAAAAGGAAAAGTTATGGTTATTTGCGAAAATCCAAAACATAAACAAAAACAAGGTTAATTTTTGAAGGAGGTGCTCATATTATGGCGCGTATTGCTGGTGTAGATATTCCACGCGATAAACGCATTGTCATTTCTTTAACTTATATTTACGGAATCGGTCGTTCAACAGCTCAAAAAATATTAGCTGAAGCTGGAGTTTCCGAAGATACTCGTGTTCGTGATTTAACAGAAGAAGAATTAGGAAGAATCCGTGACATTGTCGACACTTATAAAGTGGAAGGAGATCTTCGACGGGAAGTTTCTCTAAACATTAAGCGTCTCATTGAAATTGGCTGCTACCGTGGTATCCGACATCGCCGTGGTTTGCCTGTTCGAGGCCAAAATACGAAAAACAACGCACGTACTCGTAAAGGACCGCGCCGTACGGTTGCTAACAAGAAAAAATAAGTAAAGGAGGTTAACTGTAAATGGCTCGTAAAACAAATACTCGCAAACGCCGCGTAAAAAAGAATATTGAGACAGGCATCGCACATATTCGATCAACCTTTAACAACACGATTGTCACTATTACTGATGTGCACGGCAATGCAATTGCTTGGTCAAGTGCCGGTGCATTAGGATTTAAAGGTTCTCGTAAGTCAACTCCGTTTGCTGCACAGATGGCAGCTGAAGCAGCTGCTAAAGCTTCTATGGAGCACGGAATGAAATCATTAGAGGTTTCTGTAAAAGGACCTGGCGCAGGCCGTGAAGCTGCGATTCGTGCTCTTCAAGCAGCAGGTCTTGAAGTGACATCTATTAAAGACGTCACTCCTGTTCCACATAATGGATGCCGTCCGCCAAAACGTCGTCGTGTGTAATTTATCTGTATATATTTTGTAACCCTGTCAATAATGGGTTATGATACAGTTATAGATTCTAGCATTTATAAGATGTTGTTTGTGCACATTCGGGACTTTATGATTGGGGAATTTCGGTTAGACGCGTTTTCTCTTCTTTGTCTAGCCGGGGTTTCGACGTTTTGAAGGAGGGTTTTATTTAGAATGATTGAAATTGAAAAACCAAAAATCGAAACGGTTGAAATCAGTGATGACGCGAAATATGGGAAATTCGTTGTCGAGCCACTTGAGCGTGGATATGGTACAACTTTGGGTAACTCCTTACGTCGTATCCTATTATCCTCACTCCCTGGTGCCGCTGTAACATCTGTTCAAATTGACGGCGTCCTCCATGAATTTTCTACAATTGATGGTGTCGTCGAAGATGTTACAACGATTATTTTAAATTTAAAAAAGCTTGCTCTGAAAATTTATTCAGAAGAAGAGAAGACGCTAGAAATTGACGTACAAGGTGAAGGGCCCATTACGGCAGCAGATATAACTCACGATAGCGATGTTGAAATATTAAATCCTGATCTTCATATTGCAACTCTTGCGAAAGATGCTCATTTGCGGCTGAGAATGACGGCGAAGCGCGGGAGAGGATACAGCCCGGCTGAAGAAAATAAACGGGAAGATCAACCAATAGGTGTCATCCCAATCGATTCGATTTACACACCCGTTTCTAGAGTTTCTTATCAAGTGGAAAATACACGGGTTGGTCAAGTGACAGATTATGATAAGCTGACAATTGATGTTTGGACAGATGGAAGCATCGGTCCAAAGGAAGCTATCGCACTTGGCTCTAAAATTTTGATGGAGCACTTAAACATTTTCGTTAGCTTAACAGATGAAGCGCAAAATGTTGAAATCATGGTTGAAAAAGAAGAGGACCAAAAAGAAAAAGTGCTTGAAATGACGATTGAGGAACTTGACCTCTCTGTTCGTTCTTATAACTGTTTGAAACGTGCAGGTATTAACACAGTTCAAGAACTTGCGAACAAAACAGAAGAGGACATGATGAAAGTGCGTAATTTAGGACGCAAATCGCTAGAAGAAGTAAAACAAAAATTAGAAGACCTTGGTTTGAGTTTACGAAAAGACGATTAACTGATTTTTCAAAGTCTATATAGATCAACTTCCAACAAAGGAGGGAACATCACATGTCTTATAGAAAATTAGGACGTACTAGTGCGCAGCGTAAAGCAATGCTCCGTGACTTAGCAACGGACTTAATTATTAACGAACGAATTGAAACGACTGAAGCCCGTGCAAAGGAGCTTCGTGCTGTTGTAGAGAAGCTGGTTACTTTAGGTAAACGTGGTGATTTGCATGCTCGTCGCCAAGCAGCACAGTTTATTCGCAATGAGGTTGCGAAAACTGTGACAGTTTCAGGCCAAGACGGAAAGGAAAAAGAAAAACCTTTCTATGCATTGCAAAAATTATTTGATGAAGTGGCACCACGTTACCAAGATCGTCAAGGCGGCTACACACGAATTTTGAAAATGGGTCCTCGCCGTGGTGACGGAGCACCAATGGTTATCATTGAATTCGTGTAATTTAGATATAAATGAACTTCAAGGGCGGGACAGTTGTAATGACTGCATCTATGCCCTTTTTTATTTATCTTCAAGTACTTTACAAAGCGGATTGATTTTCTTTTGGCAGCCTCTGCATCTCATATTTATAGACATGATATTCGCGTTTACTTCATCTGTACTTGAGGCGGGAGGAGGGCATCTGTGGAACGGTCGATCATTCAAGTTCAACATGTAACATACCGCTATAATAAAGAAAGTGAAAAGCCTGCACTAACGGATGTTTCCTTTGATGTGTATGAAGGGGAATGGCTGGCCATCGTCGGACACAATGGATCAGGGAAATCAACATTGGCCCGGATGCTAAACGGTCTGCTGCTGCCTGACGAAGGAACCGTTACTGTATCAGGAATCACATTATCAGAAAAAACCATTTGGGATATTCGAAAACGGATTGGAATGGTGTTTCAAAATCCAGATAATCAATTTGTCGGCGCCACTGTACGGGACGATGTCGCTTTTGGTATGGAAAACATAGGTATACCGAGAGAAGAGATGGTAAAACGAATCGAATGGGCGACGAAAATTGTAAAAATGAATGAATTTTTAGAACGGGAACCTCATCATCTTTCTGGCGGACAAAAGCAGCGGGTCGCGATTGCAGGCGTTTTGGCTGTTCAACCAAGCATTATTGTTTTAGATGAAGCAACTTCAATGCTTGATCCAATTGGACGCCGGGAAGTAATTGAAACCATTTGGTCATTGAAAGAAAAAGGGCTTGTGACGGTCATTTCCATCACCCATGATTTGGAAGAGGCGGCCAAAGCAGATCGGATGATTGTGATGAATGGAGGCAAAAAATTTGCGGAGGGAACTCCGAAAGAAGTGTTTCGCTTGGAAGAGGAGCTGGTAAGCATCGGTTTAGATCTTCCGTTTTCTTACAAGCTGAGTAAACGGCTTCTTGAAAAAGGAGTGCCTTTAGCGACGCGACACCTTAATGTAGAAAGCCTGGTGGACGAATTATGGACATTAAAATCCGACAATTAGAACATCGTTACCAAATGAACACTCCTTTTGAACGGCTCGCTTTGTGTGATATCAATATGGATATCCATGAAGGAACATATTTGGCCGTGATTGGGCATACCGGATCGGGAAAATCAACGATTTTGCAGCATTTAAACGGCCTGCTTTTGCCGACGAAAGGCTCTATTCAACTTGGAGACCGGCTGATTAAGGCAGGAGAAAAACAGAAAAACTTGAAATCTATCCGAAAAAAGGTCGGAATTGTCTTTCAATTCCCAGAGCATCAATTATTCGAAGAAACCGTCGAAAAAGATATAGCATTCGGTCCAATGAATTTTGGCGCATCGTTTGAAGAAGCGAAAAAAAAGGTAAAAGAAGTGCTGCCGCTAGTCGGTCTAGGAGAAGAAATCCTTCATCAATCCCCGTTTGAGCTAAGCGGGGGGCAAATGCGAAGAGTGGCGATTGCAGGTGTTTTAGCGATGGAGCCGGAGGTGCTCGTTTTAGATGAACCGACTGCAGGATTGGATCCAAAAGGCCGAAATGAGATCATGGAGCTTTTTTATCGTCTCCATAAAGAAAAAAAATTAACAACAATATTAGTAACGCATAGCATGGAAGATGCAGCCAAGTACGCTGATGAAATTGCCGTTTTGCACCAAGGGGAATTAAAGATGAAAGGGTCGCCAAAGGAAATATTCCGGTTGACTGGGGAACTGGAGCAGCTTGGGCTCGATTTGCCGGAATCAATTAAATTTGTCATGAAGCTTGAAGAAAAATTTTCTTTAACGGTTGAAGACAAGCCATTGACTTTAGAGGAAACGGCCGATTTCATTGAAGCCCTTTTAAAAGAAGGTGTCGTATATGATCGATAATATCATCATCGGAAAATATGTTCCTGGCAGCACAGTCATTCATCGAATGGATCCCCGTGCAAAACTGCTAACGATTTTTTTATATGTTTTTATCGTCTTTTTTGCCAATAACGGAATCACTTACTTTTTATTAGGATTATTTACGTTCATCATTATTTTGCTGACGAAGCTTCCGTTCTCTTTCTTATGGAACGGTTTAAAACCTGTTATATGGATCGTTGGGTTTACATTTTTGCTGCACATTTTAGTAACAAAAGAAGGGGACATGCTGTTCCGCTTCGGCTTTTTTTCCATTTATGAAGAAGGCTTGCGGCAAGGGTTTTTTATCTCTCTTCGGTTCATTTTCTTAATTTTTATGACAACGACATTGACCTTAACAACAACGCCTATCGAAATAACGGATGGAATGGAAAGTCTGTTAAAGCCTTTTAAAAAATTTAAACTTCCTGTCCATGAACTAGCATTAATGATGTCTATTTCTCTTCGCTTTATACCGACTCTGCTGGAGGAAACAGAAAAAATTTTAAAGGCGCAAATGGCAAGAGGGGTAGATTTTACATCAGGGCCTGTAAAAGAGCGAATAAAAGCAATCGTTCCTTTGCTTGTACCACTTTTCATCAGCGCTTTTAAGCGGGCGGAAGAGCTTGCTACCGCTATGGAAGCCAGGGGGTATCGCGGAAGTGAAGGACGTACGAAAATCAGGCAGCTGAAATGGGGAGCGATTGATTCCATTATGATGGCCTCTATCCTGCTGTTATCAATTATTTTATTACTATTGCGTGCCTAGGAGTTTTAAAAATGAGGATTAAATGCACAGTTTCGTATGATGGATCAGGATTTAGCGGTTATCAGCGCCAGCCCGGCCTCCGGACAGTACAAGGAGAGATTGAGGAAGCATTAATGAAAATCCACAAAGGGGAGCGGATAAAAATTACTGCTTCCGGCAGAACAGACGTCGGCGTGCATGCTGTTGGCCAAGTATTTCATTTTGATACAAGCCTCAAAATTCCGATGGAAAAATGGCCGATTGCTTTGAATACGCTGCTTCCTCAAGATATTTCCATTCAAAATGCAGAGCTTGCCGATCAAGATTTTCATGCTAGATTTTCTGCAAAGAAGAAAGAATACCGCTACCGTTTGTATCGCAGTTTTCATCGAGATGTGTTCCGGCGTCATTATGCATACCATTTTCCAAATCCGTTAAATATTGAAGCGATTCGAACTGCCTCCCGTTTCATTATTGGAACACATGATTTTACAAGCTTTTGCTCTTCTAAAACAGAAACGGAAAATAAAGTGAGAACTATTTATGAAGCGGATATATGGGAAGAAGGAGATGAAATTACGTTCCGTTTTGTCGGAAGCGGCTTCCTTTACAATATGGTTCGCATTTTAGTCGGAACATTGATTGAAGTAGGAGAAGGGAAGCGCAAGCCGGAAGAAATAAAACAAATTATCGCAGCCAAAGATAGATCAAGAGCCGGGAAAACAGTTTCTGGATGCGGTCTATATCTTTGGAAAGTTTATTATGACAACTAATCCAGGTGTAACATTTTCTTGACATTCATATCTTAAAAAGATAAGATAACATATGGTATGTATTTCAAGCCCCACGATTAGCCCCGGAAAATAATCGTGTTTTTGAAATAGACTTTTCGACATGAACGATTAAGGAGGGAAAACAATGCGTACAACGTTTATGGCAAAGCCGCATGAAGTTGAGCGCAAATGGTATGTTGTTGATGCAGCTGGCAAAACTTTAGGACGTCTAGCAAGCGAAGTTGCATCTATCTTACGCGGAAAACACAAACCAACGTTTACACCGCATGTAGATACAGGTGACCACGTAATTATTATTAATGCTGAAAAAATCGAATTAACTGGAAAAAAATTAACAGACAAAATTTATTATCGCCACAGCCAGCATCCTGGTGGTTTAAAATCAAGAACTGCATTAGAAATGCGAAACAACTATCCTGAAAAAATGCTGGAACTTGCTATTCGCGGAATGCTTCCAAAAGGTTCCCTTGGACGCCAAATGTTTAAAAAATTGCATGTTTACAGAGGAAGCGAACATCCTCATCAAGCACAGAAACCAGAAGTTTATGAACTTCGCGGATAATTTAATAAGGAGGTTATCATTTTGGCACAGGTTCAATACTACGGTACCGGTCGTCGCAAAAGCTCTGTTGCCCGTGTTCGGTTAGTTCCTGGTGAAGGCCGTATCGTAATTAATAAACGGAACATTGAAGATTACATTCCAACAAAAGCTTTGATTGAAGATATTAAACAACCGCTTGTTTTAACAGAGACAGTTGGCAATTATGATGTACTAGTAAATGTTAGAGGCGGCGGTTTCACTGGTCAAGCAGGCGCTATTCGCCACGGAATTGCTCGTGCACTTTTACAAGCTGATCCAGAATATCGCGGAACGTTAAAGCGTGCAGGCTTATTAACTCGAGATGCTCGCGTAAAAGAGCGTAAGAAATACGGTCTTAAAGGAGCACGCCGTGCACCGCAATTTTCAAAACGTTAATGATTCGAACCTTAAACCACAACAAATCGTTGTGGTTTTTTATTTGCAATTGGAAAGGAGTGGTTGAATGGAACAGCGTGAACTGAAAAAAATAAAAACAAGGAGGAGATTTTGATGAATGTAATTACAGACTTTAATGAAAGACGGCAGGAAAAAAAGCTTCTCACTGAGCGAAAAATGTTAAAAGATCTCCCAATTCGCAAATTGAAAAATATGATTGATGAATGGTTTAATCCTTTTTTTCAAAAACGCTTCCATAAAACTGCAATGGAAGAAGAGTGTGTCCACTCGGCCATTGAATCTTTTTTGCTGGGAGCGGCCTACAGCCGGTTCGGATATTACGGGGAATCGATGGAGCAGGCCAATACACGTTGTATACAGGAAGAACAAGAGCTTATTAACAATTTATTTGACAATATTCTTTATTTGGCAAGGGAATCAAATGATGATTTTGTTATGGAATCCATCTATTTGACATGCCAGCACTTTATTCATTATTGGTGGGAAGAAGGGTTTTTAGCTGGAAAAAAGAGATACAAACTAAAGCTTTAAAAGCAGTTCATGCATGGCTCATTTCAACTTCGTTGGAACGGGCTTTTTTTATGCCTAAAAACGGCTTGTGAAAAAATGATTTGACGGGGGCCATTGCTGAATTCGCCTTTTGATTGGCTTTTTTATTTCAAAAAGGAAAAGTTCAGGAGTTATTGACAGTGCTGCTTATTTTTTGCAAGGAAGAATGAAGCAAAATGGTTTTTTATTTCCTGTGTGAAATATTACTCGTAAGGACAATTTGGGCGACATCCATGCATTGTGGCTATGTTATGAAAACTTTTAAAAAACAAAAAATTGCGGTTTTCAAAATGTTCATCTCGATATGAATGTCTTTTCAACGATTCCAGATTTTCGAAGATAGAAAAAGCTTTTATCATTTGCCGAGCAAACCTCCAATTGTGTAACGCAGGTGAGGAAATCGGCTTTTATTTTTTATTTGTCTTTTTTTGCTGAGCTTTGACACGTTTCTTTTCTCTTTACCACAAAGATTTTATTAGCACTTTTCATTTAGGCGAATAGGCTTAAAACTTTTGTGACTGTTCAAAAAATTTTAGTGCCTTATACAAAATCATCCATTATAATATTTCTATCAATTTTTTATAAATAAAGAGGTGGAGAAATGGGTTGGTTGAAAAAGTCGTTATGCCTTGTTCTTATTTTTTTATTATTGGTGCCAGCTAGCGGTTTTGCACAGGAAAGAAGTTCAGACACAGCATCTGGAGGAAATAAATACATATTAATCAGCAACGAGTCCGTCGACGTATATAAACCTCAATCCACTGGAAAGTTCAAAATCAATAATGATCAATATACGATAAACAAAAAAATAGGATTGGATGCTTATAAACTGGATGTAAATAGACCTTTTGATATAGAAAAACATGAAGACAAGAAACTTCAACAAAAATCTCTCTCCAAAAAGTTTCTCAATAAAGTTGGCGATACTAAGACATTTTGGGTGCATGATTTTACGACCAATGAAGATAAACAAATTAGCGCCAAGCTGCTGTATTCAGGTACAAAAGCGAACGTATGGGTTTATGATAATCAAATTACAGAAGCTGATGCGTAAAAATTAGGGCAAGAATTTGATCAAAAAATTTATCCGCTCATCACACAAAATTTTGCCAGCGAATCCGATGTGGACGGAAACGGGAAAATTCACATTCTTTGTTATGATATACAAGATGGTTTTGCAGGATTCGGGGGGTATATTGCTGGTTACTTTTATGGAGGAGATTTGCATGATATTCCATACTCCAACAAATCAGAGATTTTTTATATTGATACGTATCCTTTAATGGGAACAGGGACGGAAAAGGATGTAAGTGCTGCATACGAAACATTGGTACATGAATTTCAACATATGGTGAATTTTAACCAAAATGTATTTATAGAAAACGGCTCCCAAATGGATACATGGCTAGATGAAGCATTGTCAATGGCAGCTGAACATATATATACGGGAAAACCTTTAACGAATTACATTTATTACTACAATATTTCTACCTCCATTACAAATGGTCATTCATTATTGTATTGGAATTATTATGGCGATACTTTGTCTAACTATTCCTTGTCCTATCTTTTTGGACAATATGTCAGAATTCAAGCGAATCAAGGAAACAAGATTTTCAAAGAGATTTTAACAGATACTCATAATGATTATAAAGCAGTAGAGAATGTAGCGAAAAAATATATCAACTCTTCCCTTACATTTGGAGAATTGATGACGAACTTCCGCAGTGCCCTTTTACTGAAGAAAGATACGGGAAAATATGGCTTTAAAGGAGAAGAAGGCTTTAATTTATTAATTCCAAAAATATTTTCGGGAGAATATGCCAGCTTGCGGGGCGGCGGAGCCATAGTAAAACGGGCTGTTGGTAATGAAACTGTTCCTGCATCTAAAGGAAATGACATCACTTATACTTTTTTAGATGAAAAAAATCCTTACACTCCTCCAAAACCGATAGTAAACCCGGTAAGTGATAGGGATACATTTATAAATGGCCTGTCTAATCCAAGAACGACTGTTTATGTCCAGCTTGGTTCAAAGATATTGAAGACTGCAGCGGCTGATCGTAATGGATCCTTCCGCATTTCCATCAGTAAACAAAAAGCTGGAACTGTCTTAAGCGTATATGCCAAGAGTCAGGAAGGAAATAAAAGCGAGTCGGTTCAAATAACGGTGGTTGATAAAACGCCGCCGACAGCACCTGCTGTCAATGAAGTGAAAGATTCAGATAAAGCAGTGACAGGAACGTCGGAGGCGGGTGCAACGATAACGGTAAAATCAGGAACAATTGAATTAGGAAAAGGAACGTCTAGATCAGACGGCAAGTTTTCTGTCCCATTACGGGCACCGCAAAAAGCTGGTACGATTTTGTCTGTAACAGCGACGGATAAAGCGGGGAATGTGAGTCCGGCGCGAAAAGTGACGGTATTGGATAAAACGCCTCCTAGCATTCCAAGCGTAAACCTGGTCAGCGATAAAGATAAAACGGTCAGAGGGACAGCGGAGGCAGGATCAAAAATAACAATAAAGGCCGGCAGCAAAGTATTGAGCACCGGCACGACAGATAAAAATGGGAAATTCACGATTTCGTTAAAAACAGCTCAAAAAGCTGGAACAGTTCTTTACGTAACAGCGACGGATAAAGCAGGGAATGTGAGCCCGGCGCGAAAAGTGACGGTAATTGATAAAACACCGCCGCGTACTCCGAGTGTAAATTCGGTCAGCAATAAAGATAAAACGGTCAGAGGGACAGCGGAGGCAGGATCAAAAATAACAATAAAGGCCGGCAGCAAAGTATTGAGCACCGGCACGACAGATAAAAATGGGAAATTCGCAATTTCGTTAAAAACGGCTCAAAAAGCCGGAACAATTCTTTACGTAACAGCGACGGATAAAGCGGGGAATGTGAGTCCGGCGCGAAAAGTGACGGTACTCGATAAAATACCGCCGGGTGCTCCTAAAGTGAACAAAGTGACAAGAAAATCTTCCTCGGTGACAGGAAAAGCAGAGGCGTATTCAACGGTGTATGTCAAAGCAGGAAAGAAAGTAATCGGTTCGGGCAAAGCGAATAAAAACGGAAATTTCTCCGTTTCAATCAAAAAACAAAAAGCCGGAACAGTTCTCCTAGTGTATGCAAAAGATAAGGCTGGAAATGTAGGAAAAAGCACGAAAGTTACCGTCAAATACAAATAATAAAATTGACCGTGCCAGCCTGATCGGTCTCGTTATAACTGAAACGCAACATTCATCTTAGCTCCCATATTTGCGGGAGCTTTTTTTTATACTCTTAAAATGTTTCTTTTTGAAAAAAAGCGCTGTAAAAAAACTGAATCAGACATACAATTTTATTTTCAAGTGAAGCATTCCATTATCCCTAATTGCCCCCAATTTAAACTTCATATCTAGGACCGAACAGTGATAAGGCGATTTAT
>Ga0207875_100585_pt1 | contig 12536 bp, 9 predicted proteins | sample CeladaPassage60A_FD_187476 | JGI IMG/M metagenome (GOLD analysis project Ga0207875, IMG submission 187476) | Cellulose-adapted microbial communities from the Joint BioEnergy Institute, USA - Passage3 60A (SPAdes) (version 2) | ecosystem: Engineered > Bioreactor > Continuous culture > Unclassified... | reverse complement strand
CTTCCTCAACGATCCGCCCGCTTTTTGGGTCAACAATATGCCCATAATGAATCGTGTGTGACGGCACGTCTTTCAGCTGCTTTCCAGTTGGGCTGCGGAAAAGCCGATCGGCGATCTCTACCGCCTCATCCCCGCTCAGCCGAACAATGGCGATCGCCCCTTCTCCCATCGGTGTCGAAATAGCGGCAATTGTATCAAATTCTGTCATGGCTTGTTCACCTCGCTTTTCTCCGTTCCATCTATATCCACAACTTTTTTTGGCCGTATTCACCTTGTGTATTTTTGTTTAGTTCAATTTTAACTTATCCACATGTGAATAACAATATGGCACGCTTAGGCCGGTTGTCTAAAATGTATAGGACTGATACAAACTATATAGAACATACATTCGTAAAATAAGACATGGTATTAGACATAAACATGTTAGACATTCGCTTCGCCCTAGAAATAGAAGCCAAAAAAAGAGAGGCTTCCTCTATGTTGTTTAAAGAGGTGCCTCTTTCCTTGACGATTTTTTGCCTGCTGCTGGCGAAACGACGATCGAACGATGTGGGTCAACCCCGATCGAATAGGTGGAGACATGTTTATTACCGGCCAGTGCCAAATGAATGATTTTCCGCTCATGCGCCGGCATCGGCTCAAGCTTGACTTCTTTCCCCGTCTTGACCACCCTGGCCGCTAGCTTATGTGCTAATTCGACAAGCGCCTGTTTCCTTCGTTCGCGGTAATTTTCTACATCGACGGCAATCGACACGTATTCGTCGGCATGGCGGTTGGCGACGAGCTGCGTCAAAAACTGAAGCGCGTTTAACGTTTGCCCGTGTTTGCCAATCAGCAAACCGACCGGCCCTCCTTGAATGTGGAGCGTCACTTGCTTGCCGCGGCGGGCGACTTCAATGTTTGCCCCTTCCGCTCCCATTTGCGTGATAACCTGCTGCAAAAAACGTACCGTCTCCTCAACCGGATCGATTTTCAGCACTGCTTTCACAACCGCCGGCCGACCACCAAACAGGCCGAACCAACCTTTTTTTCCTTCATCGATTACGACGATATTCGCGCGCTCCCGAGGCACACCGAGCTGTGCGAGCGCCAACTCCACCGCTTCTTCGACTGTTGCGGCAGTCGCGGTTACTTCTTTCACTTTTTCGCTCCTCCTGAATGGGCAGAAACAGCGGGCCCTTTAATGAGATACGTTTGCACAATGGAGAAAATATTTCCGACAACCCAGTAAAGCGACAAGGCGGCTGGGAAGTTGATCGCAAAAATGACAATCATAATCGGCATCATCCAAAGCATCATCGCCATTTGTGGATTTTGCTGAGCAGAGCCGGCCATCATAATTTTTTGCTGGATGAACGTCGTCAATCCGGCAACTAAAGGCAAAATATAGTATGGGTCCTTGTCACCAAGGTCGAACCATAAAAAGTTATGTTGAGCGATTTCCCTTGTGCGCATAATAGCATGGTAGAAACCGATTAAAATCGGCATTTGAATTAAAATCGGGAAGCAGCCAGCCATCGGGTTGACGCCGTGCTTTTGGAACAATAACATCATCTCTTGCTGGAGCTTTTGCTGGGTTTGCGCGTCTTTGGAACTGTATTTTTTGCGCAACGCCTCAATTTCAGGCTGAAGCGCTTGCATCGCTTTCGCATTGCGCGTCTGTTGAATCATCAGCGGCAAAATGAGCAGACGGATGAGAATGGTAACGACAATGATCGATAACCCGAAGCTTCCGCCAAGCAACTCAGCGACATATTTAATAAGCCAAGAAAGCGGATAAACGATATATTCGTTCCAAAATCCCTTACTTTCTTGGGTGATCGGTTCATTAATTTCCGTGCATCCGGACAGCATGGCAGCCAATGCACTAAGCAAAACAATCAATGGAATTCGCCTTTTCACCTTCTTTTTCCTCCCACATATACAAGTTCACGTATGTATTTTACCACCTTTTTTCGCCGCGTGGAGCATTTTTTCAAGCCAAATCCGTTGTTCGGCCTCTCTTTTTCAATCCCCCAGCTTTCCGCAGCACATGGAGCAAGCTTTTTTTCACTTCTGCATAGCCCATTTCAGCCACAGGCTGCCTAGCAATAATGACGTAGTCCTTGCCCGGGACAACCTCCTCTTTTAATTCAAGAAAACATTGGCGGACGTATCGTTTAATTTGGTTTCTGACAACCGCTTTGCCAAGCTTTTTGCTGACCGAAAGCCCGATGCGAAAGTAAGGCTGCTCCGGACGGTCAAGCGTATACACAACAAACTGGCGGTTGGCCGTCGAAACACCGCGTCGAAACACTTCTTGAAATTCCTCGTTTTTTTTGATCCGATACTTTTTTTTCATTTTCCCGAAACACTCCACTTGCCTAATTTCCCGACGGCAAAATGTTGAGAAAAAAGACCACTGATGTTTCAGTGGCCTATTATGCAGACAATACCTTTCTTCCTTTGCGACGGCGACGCGCCAATACTTTTCTTCCATTTTTCGTGCTCATGCGCGCGCGGAATCCGTGCACTTTGCTGCGCTTCCGTTTATTTGGTTGATACGTCCGTTTCATCTATGACACCTCCCTAGGGAATAACTGTTACGGGCAGTCTTTCTCATTATATTGAACAATCTTAGCAAATGTCAACCGCCTTCGTATTTTTCTCCCTCTATCACTGTTGTGGATAATTTTTCTGCCCTAAATAATAATCCACAACATTTATCGACATTTTTTTCACATGTTCAGCGGTGTGGATAACGATTTTTTCACAGCCTGTCCGTTTTGTGGATAATCAAAAAAACACCATTGCAACAAGCTGCTTTATTTGCTATTATTAATGTGTTTTCACTATGAATAATCGTGTGGATAAAAAAAGATATCCACATTTGTGGATAGGATGTGGATATATTTTTTCACAGCTTGTTTATAGTGTTGTCCACAGATGGTGGATTTTGTCGAAAAGCCGCCTTTTTTCCTTAAATATATTTTTCCACAAATTTATTTTTTTAAACGAACCATTATCCTCTGAATTAAGGGAGGGGCAACGGGTGGAAAATATCCATGACTTATGGGATCGCGTGCTTGGAGAAATCGAACGAAAAATTAGCAAGCCGAGCTTTGAAACTTGGCTTAAATCGACGAAAGCCCACTCTTTACGAGGTGACACGCTCGTCATCGTAGCCCCAAACGAGTTTGCTAGAGACTGGCTTGATTCCCGCTATTCCCATTTAATTGCGGAAACCATTTACGCGATTACCGGTGAAGAGCTGGCGGTCAAATTTATCATTCCGCCAAATCAGGCTGATGAAAAATTGGAGCTTCCGTCGTCGGCGAAAAAACAACGAAAGCCGTATGAAGAGGCGAACGACTTCCCACAGAGCATGTTAAATCCAAAATATACGTTCGATACGTTCGTTATTGGCTCTGGAAACCGGTTTGCTCATGCCGCCTCGTTAGCGGTCGCTGAGGCGCCGGCTAAGGCGTATAACCCCCTCTTCATTTACGGCGGAGTCGGGCTTGGAAAGACACACTTAATGCACGCGATCGGCCATTACGTAATTGAACATAACCCATCCGCGAAAGTCGTCTATTTGTCTTCGGAAAAATTTACAAACGAGTTTATTAACGCCATCCGCGATAACCGCCCTGACGACTTTCGCAATAAGTACCGGAACGTCGACGTTCTGCTTATTGATGATATTCAATTTCTGGCTGGAAAAGAACAAACTCAAGAGGAATTTTTCCATACGTTTAACACACTGCATGAAGAAAGTAAGCAAATCGTTATTTCGAGTGACCGGCCACCAAAAGAAATCCCGACGCTTGAAGATCGCTTGCGCTCTCGCTTTGAGTGGGGACTGATCACGGACATCACGCCGCCTGATTTAGAAACGCGGATCGCCATTCTCCGCAAAAAAGCAAAGGCAGAGGGATTTGACATCCCGAACGAAGTCATGCTTTATATCGCCAACCAAATTGATTCGAACATCCGTGAGCTCGAAGGCGCTCTTATCCGCGTCGTCGCCTACTCATCGCTCATCAATAAAGAAATCACGGCTGACTTGGCAGCGGAAGCGTTGAAGGATATCATTCCGAGCGCGAAGCCAAAAGTAATTACAATCCAGGACATTCAGCGCGTTGTTGGGCAGCATTTCAACATTAAGCTTGAAGATTTTAAAGCAAAAAAACGGACAAAATCGGTCGCGTTCCCCCGACAAATCGCCATGTATCTCTCCCGTGAGCTGACTGACTGTTCGCTGCCGAAAATCGGCGACGAATTTGGCGGCCGCGATCATACGACGGTCATCCACGCCCATGAAAAAATATCAAAGCTTTTGCAAACCGACACGCAGCTGCAGAAACATTTAAAAGAAATCCAAGAAAAGCTGAAGCAACTGTGAATAACCGGCTTTGTTTTATGCACAGCTTATCCACATGTGGACAGGCTGTGCTTACTTCGCTTTTCTTGTTTATCCACATACTAACAAGCCATATGACTATTACTACGAATTTTTATTTTTATATTTTTATAATTTATTTCCGAACATCAACTAAACGGGGAGGAACGACAAGTGAACATTTCCATTGATCGCGAAGCGCTGGCAAAAAGCGTCCAAGACGTAATGAAAGCTGTATCGACAAGAACAACGATCCCGATTTTAACCGGAATTAAGTTAACAGCAAACGCCCATGGAGTGACGTTGACCGGAAGTGACTCTGACATTTCGATTGAGTCGTTTATTCCGCTCGAAAAAGAGGGACGCTTGCTTGTTGACGTAAAAAGACCCGGAAGCATCGTGCTGCAAGCGCGCTTTTTTGCCGAAATCGTCAAAAAGCTGCCTCAACAAACCATTGAGATTGAAACCGAGGACAACTTCTTGACTGTCATCCGCTCAGGACACTCAGAATTCCGTCTCAATGGCTTAAACGCTGAGGAATATCCACGTTTGCCGCAAATTGAAGAGGAAAACGTGTTTCAAATTCCGGCCGATTTATTAAAAACGCTGATCCGACAAACAGTGTTTGCTGTATCAACATCGGAAACACGCCCGATCTTGACAGGTGTCAACTGGAAAGTCGAAAACGGCGAATTGATTTGTACGGCGACAGATAGTCACCGCCTAGCGATGCGCAAAGTGAAAATCGAAGCGGAAAACGCGATTTCATATAACGTCGTCATTCCAGGGAAAAGCCTCAACGAGCTGAGCAAAATTTTAGATGACGGCAATGCTCCAGTCAGTATCGTTATCACGGCCAACCAAGTGTTGTTTAAGGCGGAACATCTTCTGTTCTTTTCCCGATTGCTCGACGGAAATTACCCGGAGACAGCCCGCTTGATCCCAACCGACAGCAAAACGAACATGGTCGTCAATGCAAAAGAATTTTTGCAAGCGATCGATCGGGCATCCTTGCTTGCAAGGGAAGGAAGAAACAATGTCGTGAAACTGACGACGCTCCCTGGAGGATTACTTGAGATTTCTTCGATTTCTCCGGAGATCGGAAAAGTGACTGAGCAGTTGCAAACCGAGTCGATTGAAGGCGAAGAATTAAACATTTCCTTCAGTGCAAAATACATGATGGATGCGCTGCGGGCGCTTGATGGCAACGATATTCAAATCAGTTTCACGGGGGCAATGCGTCCGTTCTTGTTGCGTCCACTTCATACAGACTCAATGCTTCAGCTTATTTTGCCGGTAAGAACATATTGATAACCCCTTAATAAAGCTAGCTTTACGCGCATAACGGCTGTGCTGTCTTAAACATGACTTTTTCCGTGACCGATGAGAAGGATGGGAATCCCTTTGACTGTCCTTGCTCATCGGCTTTCTTTGCGAGTGGAAGAGTTTTTCGGTAAAATAAAAGAATAGGCAGTTTGAAGGAAAGCGAGCGATAAGCGGATGGAACAAAAAGTAACAATTACTACGGAAACGATTACGTTAGGACAGCTGCTAAAGCTAGTGAATTTGATTGAGACAGGCGGCGCAGCGAAATGGTTTTTGCAAGAATACAATGTATTCGTTAACGGTGAAAAAGAGGACCGGCGCGGCCGGAAACTGAAAGACGGCGACCGAGTTGAGATTGAACGGATCGGCACGTTTATCGTCACGCAAGTGGAGTAGGTGAAGGCCGGGTGTTTCTGACTAACTTAACACTAACGAACTACCGCAATTATGAACATGAGACGTTAAGTTTTGACCAAGGCGTTAACATCATCTTAGGGGAAAACGCCCAAGGAAAGACGAACATGATGGAGGCCATTTATGTTCTGGCCATGGCAAAATCGCACCGCACCACGAACGATAAAGACCTTATCCGTTGGAATGAAGACTATGCTAAAATAGAAGGAAGAGCAGAAAAGCGAAGCGGTTCTTTAGCGCTTGAACTGACGATCTCAAAAAAGGGAAAAAAGGCAAGATGTAACCATATTGAACAGCAGCGGCTCAGCCAATATGTTGGCCATTTAAACGTTGTCATGTTCGCTCCTGAGGACTTGAATTTAGTCAAAGGAAGCCCGCAAGTACGGCGCCGGTTTATCGACATGGAAATCGGGCAAGTATCGCCCGTTTATATACATGATTTAAGCCAATATCAAAAGCTGTTGCAGCAGCGCAATCATTACTTGAAAATGATGCAGGCACGTGAGCAACACGATGAAGCAGTGCTCGACGTATTAACCGAGCAGCTCATGGTGCTGGCGGCAAAAATCACCCTGCGGCGCCGCCAGTTTTTAGCGTTGCTCGAGCAATGGGCAATGCCGATCCACCATGAAATCAGTCGTGGCGCCGAACGGCTTCACATTCGATACGAACCATCAGTTGACGTATCAGAAAAGGCAGAATTGTCGAGAATAGTAGAAGCATACAGTGAAACGTTTGCCGCCATGAGAGAGCGGGAAATTCAGCGGGGAACGACGCTTGTCGGCCCACACCGTGATGACATTGCGTTTATCGTCAATGGAAAAAACGTGCAAACATTCGGCTCCCAAGGGCAGCAGCGCACAACAGCGCTGGCGGTCAAACTAGCGGAAATTGAACTCATCTTTTCTGAGTTAGGAGATTACCCCATTTTATTGCTCGATGATGTGTTGTCGGAACTGGATGACTTCCGACAAACCCACCTCCTTGATGCGATCCGGAAAAAAGTGCAAACTTTTGTCACTACAACAAGTATCGACGGCATTAAGCACGATCTCATTCAAGAAGCGGCCATTTATCGAGTTCACTCCGGTTCGGTAGCCGCCCCTTCTTGATTGTGGAACGTTGAACGTTTGCAAAGAAAGCGTAGGTGATATGGCATGACAATGGAACAACGGGTTGAGCAGGCGTACGATGCGAGCCAAATCCAAGTGCTTGAAGGCCTTGAGGCGGTTCGGAAACGCCCAGGAATGTACATCGGTTCGACAGGACCAAAAGGGCTTCACCATCTCGTCTGGGAAATCGTCGACAACAGTATCGATGAGGCATTGGCCGGCTATTGCACGGAAATTCATGTGACGATCGGAGAAGATAACAGCATTACGATCGCTGACAACGGGCGCGGTATTCCGGTTGATGTGCACGAGGCGACGGGGCGTCCAGCTGTTGAGGTCATTATGACTGTCCTTCACGCCGGCGGAAAGTTTGGTGGAGGGGGCTACAAAGTATCGGGCGGCTTGCATGGCGTCGGTGCCTCAGTTGTGAACGCCTTATCGGAATGGCTCGAAGTTTACGTGTATCGTGACGGAAAAATCCACTACCAAAAATACGAACGAGGTGAACCTCGCACCGACCTGCAAGTTATCGACGAAACGGACCGAACCGGGACGACGACCCGTTTCAAGCCGGACCCGGAAATTTTTACAGAAACAACCGAGTTTGACTATGAGACGCTGGCTACTCGGCTGCGCGAGCTCGCTTTTTTAAACCGCGGCTTGAAAATTACCCTAACGGACGAACGGGTTGACAACCGGAAAAATGAATATTTTTATGAGGGTGGTATTCGCTCTTATGTTCGCCATTTAAACCGGACACGGGAAGTGCTGCACGAAGAGCCGATTTACATTGCTGGCGAGCGCGACGGCATCGCCGTTGAAATTGCCTTGCAATATAACGACGGCTACACAAGCAACATTTACTCATTCGTTAACAACATCCATACGCATGAAGGGGGCACGCATGAGTCCGGCTTTAAAATGGCGCTGACGCGCATTATCAATGACTATGCTCGCAAACAGCAAATTTTTAAAGACAACGATGCCAACTTGACCGGTGAGGATGTGCGCGAGGGACTGACAGCCATCGTGTCGATCAAGCACCCGGCTCCGCAGTTTGAGGGGCAGACGAAAACAAAACTTGGCAACAGCGATGCGCGCACTGTGACAGACGCCGTTTTCTCTGAGCAGTTCGAGACGTTTTTACTTGAACATCCAGCTGTTGCTCGAAAAATTGTCGAAAAAGGTATGATGGCAGCGCGCGCCCGGGTCGCGGCGAAAAAAGCGCGCGAACTGACACGTCGGAAAAGCGCGCTTGAAATTTCCAACTTGCCCGGCAAGCTGGCTGATTGTTCATCGAGAGATCCATCAATCAGCGAACTGTACGTCGTAGAGGGCGATTCGGCGGGTGGTTCAGCAAAACAAGGGCGCGACCGACATTTCCAAGCGATTTTACCGCTGCGCGGGAAAATTCTTAACGTAGAAAAAGCGCGTTTGGACAAGATTTTGTCGAATAATGAGGTGCGGGCAATCATCACTGCGCTTGGCACCGGCATTGGTGAAGACTTTGACATCTCAAAAGCGCGTTACCATAAAGTCATTATCATGACCGACGCGGACGTCGACGGCGCCCATATCCGCACGCTCCTTTTGACGTTCTTTTACCGCTATATGCGTGAATTGATCGAACGCGGCTACATTTATATCGCCCAGCCGCCGCTATATAAAATCGAGCAAGGAAAACAAGTGCGTTATGCTTACAATGACCGTCAGCTCGAAAAAATTCTTGCCGAACTGCCGGCTCAGCCAAAACCGATGATTCAGCGCTACAAAGGATTGGGCGAGATGAATCCAGAGCAACTTTGGGAAACGACGATGAACCCGGAAACGAGAACATTGCTGCAAGTGAGCCTACAAGACGCGATTGACGCGGATGAAACATTTGAAATTTTAATGGGCGACAAGGTGGAACCGCGTCGTCAGTTTATTGAAGAAAACGCCCGTTATGTGAAAAACTTGGATATTTAGGCTGAGAAGAGAGGGAAGCGGCCGCCCTCCCCGCTTCACCTTGCCGACGGGATCACCCGGCGCGCGAGCGAAGCGGCGCCCGCCGCTTGTCTGTTTCTGCCGCTTATAAGGCAGAACGGAGCGGTGGAGGTTCAAAAGGGAGGTTTGGACGAATGGCAGAACACGAACAACCACGCATTCGCGAAGTGAATATTAGCCAAGAAATGCGCTCTTCGTTCCTCGATTATGCAATGAGCGTCATCGTTTCGCGCGCCTTGCCGGATGTGCGCGACGGATTGAAACCGGTGCACCGCCGCATTTTATACGCCATGCACGATCTTGGCATGACCGCCGATAAACCGTACAAAAAATCGGCTCGCATTGTCGGCGAAGTGATCGGGAAATACCATCCGCACGGCGATGCCGCCGTGTATGATACAATGGTGCGCATGGCGCAAGATTTCAACTATCGATATATGCTCGTTGATGGGCACGGCAACTTTGGATCGATCGACGGCGATGCAGCGGCCGCCATGCGTTATACGGAAGCGCGGATGTCCAAAATCGCGATGGAACTGTTGCGTGATATCAACAAAGATACGATCGACTACCAAGACAACTATGATGGCTCGGAAAAAGAGCCGGTGGTGCTGCCGTCTCGGTTTCCAAACTTGCTTGTCAATGGTTCATCGGGTATCGCTGTTGGGATGGCGACGAACATTCCGCCGCATCAGCTTGGTGAGGTAATCGACGCTTTGTTGGCGCTAAGCCAAAACCCGGAAATGACAGTCGCTGACTTAATGGAATACATCCCTGGTCCTGATTTTCCGACTGCCGGACAAATTATCGGCCGCAGCGGCATCCGCAAAGCGTATGAAACGGGACGAGGCTCGATTACATTGCGCGCTAAGGCTGAAATTGAGCAGCATGCCAATGGCAAAGAAACGATTATTGTCAGTGAACTCCCTTACCAAGTGAACAAAGCGAAACTGATTGAACGGATTGCTGAGCTTGTACGTGAGAGAAAAATTGACGGGATTACTGACTTGCGCGACGAGTCGGACCGGAACGGTATGCGCATCGTCATTGAAGTGCGGCGTGATGCGAACGCGAAAGTCGTTTTAAACAATTTGTACAAATATACAGCCCTACAAACAAGTTTCGGAATTAATATGCTCGCCTTAGTGAACGGCGAGCCGAAAGTGCTGAACTTAAAAGAATGCTTGGAGCATTATTTAAACCATCAAAAAACGGTCATTCGCCGCCGGACGGCATTCGAACTCAAAAAGGCTGAGGCACGCGCCCACATTTTGGAAGGTTTGCGTATCGCCCTCGATCATTTGGATGAAGTGATCGACTTGATCCGACGTTCGCAGACAACGGAGGCAGCACACGAAGGATTGATGGAGCGATTCTCGCTCAGTGAACGGCAGGCACAAGCGATCTTGGATATGCGTCTACAGCGGCTGACCGGCCTTGAACGGGAGAAAATTGAACAAGAATATCAAGACATTGTCCGTCTCATCGCTGAACTGAGAGCGGTGTTGGCTGACGAAGAGAAAGTGTTGCAAATTATTCGCGACGAGCTTAGCGAGATTAAAGAACGATTTAACGATGAGCGGCGTACGGAAATCGTTGTTGGAGCTGTCGAACAGCTGGACGACGAAGACTTGATTCCGCATGAGCATATTGTCATTACACTCACCCATAAAGGCTATATTAAGCGTCTACCTTTATCGACATATCGGAGTCAAAAGCGCGGTGGCCGAGGCGTGCAAGGGATGCACACATCGGAAGACGATTTTGTCGAACATTTGCTTATTACATCGACCCATGACACCGTACTATTTTTTACAAACAAAGGGAAAGTATATCAGGCGAAAGGCTACGAAATCCCAGAGTTCGGCCGAACGGCCAAAGGACTGCCGATCATTAACTTGCTTGAGCTCGATAAAGACGAGTGGATTAACGCTATGATCCCGATTGAAACATTTGACGACGAACGTTACCTTGTGTTTTCGACAAAACAAGGGATCGCCAAGCGCTCCTCACTTTCCTCCTTCGCCCATATTCGCAACAATGGGCTCATTGCTATTCATTTGCGCGAAGGGGATGAGCTGATTTCCGTCAGATTGACGGACGGCCAAAAACATTTGATTATCGGCACGAAAAATGGGATGCTTATCCGTTTCCCGGAAACCGATGTGCGAACGATGGGCCGTAGCGCAACCGGAGTCAAAGCAATCACGCTTGATGACAATGATGAAGTCGTTAGCATGGAGATTTTAGAAGACCACCACGACGTGCTTGTTGTCACGAAAAAAGGATTCGGTAAGCGCACTCCGGCCTCGGAATACCGAGTGCAAAGCCGCGGCGGCAAGGGATTGAAAACATGCAACGTTACAGAAAGAAACGGTTCTGTCGTCGCAGTGACGACTGTCGTTGGCAATGAAGACTTAATGGTGATTACGACCAGTGGTGTACTCATCCGTATTTCGGTCAGTGATATTTCCCGAACAGGGAGAGTCGCTCAAGGTGTGAAACTCATTCGCCTATCTGGTGAAGATGAACACGAGTGCGTCGCCACCGTAGCAAAGGTAACCGAGGAAGAAAAAGAGGAAGAGGAAGGCCATTCGGCTTAGCTTCTATGACGTTCCGTCCATTAAGGTACGGAGCGTCTTTCTTTTTTTTTGGGCCGAAAGCACTGCCATTGGAAGGAAAATCATGTTACGATAGAAATAAATGTTATAGGCAGAGGTGCATAAACGGATGGTGCGCGTCAAATTGGAGCAGCTTCGCGAAGGTTGTGTGCTTGCTCAAGATGTGATTGGCAAAACGAAAAAACCGATTATGCCGAAAAAGACGGTCATCACTAAGCAGTTGTTGCACGTGCTTAGCAAGTTTCTGATTAATGAGGTGGAGATCGAACCGGTATTAGCCAATGGTGAGCCCTTCCTTGCAGGCGACTCCGCCTCAACGAAGGCCGACGAACGTCCGGTTATGTTGTATTTACAAGCAGTCCAACGGTATAAAAAAGCGTTTCAGTCATGGCAAGCGGGGGGAGCGGTCGATATCGTTGAAATCAGAGAGATCGCCATCCCACTTTTCAACAAAATGATAAAGCATAAGCGGGAGTTGCTGATGCTTCACCATTACACAACAAAAGAAGAATATTTATACCATCACGCTGTCAGCGTCGGTTTGCTCGCCGGGTTTCTAGCCATGCAGCTCGGCTACAGTCAAGGTGAATGTCATCAAATCGTGCTCGCTGGCGTTTTATCTGATTGTGGTATGGCGAAAATAAGCAGCCAAATTTTGATGAAACCTTCGGCACTCACCGAGGAGGAGTTTCGTGA
>Ga0207875_100584_pt1 | contig 12551 bp, 17 predicted proteins | sample CeladaPassage60A_FD_187476 | JGI IMG/M metagenome (GOLD analysis project Ga0207875, IMG submission 187476) | Cellulose-adapted microbial communities from the Joint BioEnergy Institute, USA - Passage3 60A (SPAdes) (version 2) | ecosystem: Engineered > Bioreactor > Continuous culture > Unclassified... | reverse complement strand
CCAACATTAGTGACAACAAAACCAATCATTTATCCGGATAAAATTTTAGTGCATACAGTTCAAGCCATTATGACGGGCGGCAGTAAATTAGGGTTAGTGGTTCCATTAGAAAAGCAGCGGCATTCATTAGCGAAAAAATGGGAGGGCGTCGGACTGGAATTGGTAACGGCAGCCGCTTCTCCTTATGAAGAAAGCGATATCGCCGGAGCGGCTGCATCCTTAAAAGAACAGGGTGCAGAGTTAATTGTGTTGGATTGTATGGGGTACAATGAAACCCATAAACTTGAAGCGAAAAAAGGGAGCGGTTTGCCGGTGATTCTTCCACGTACACTTGTGGCACGGATTGCTGCAGAATATGTCTTTTAGTTGATCCGGATCTATCCGGATCTCTTTTTAAAGTAAGAAATTACATTTTGAACTTAAATGCTGAAGTGCTTTAGCAGGAGCGAGGTTTCCATCGCCTCCGTACGATTTGGACAACATCGGATCACAAGCCCCATCGTGCCTTTTATCTCCCCGAAAAAGCATTCGCTTTTTCTTTATGCGATGCTGTTTCACCGATGTTGTTCACAGTCCTGCGGCTCTAGGCCTGGAAGCAGATCGCTTAATGGGCGCTTTCGTTTTCCTATAGCATGGAAGGATGTAATCTGAAATGCCAGTATTGGCTTTATTTGTATTAAGCCTCCTTTGGGGATCGACATTTTATTTTACAAAATTGCTTTTACCAGATTTTCATGCGGTTTCTATTGTTTTTTATCGTTGTTTATTTGGCGGTCTGGTTTTGTTGCCATTCGTTCTATTGAAAAAGAAAAAAACAGACTTTAAAAATAAGGGTGCCTTAATTGGAATTACCTTGTTAAGCGCAGGTGTTCCATGGGTATTTATGAGTTTTAGCCAAAAGGGTTTAGATACAACCATTAGTGCGGTTATCAATGCAACAGGTCCGATTTTTGGCGTTTTATTTAGTGTTTTTCTATTAAAACAGAAGGTTCATCGACAAGAACTATTAGGTGTCGCCATTGGCTTTATCGGTATAGTATTATCTTTTGTTTTTGGATTTTCTGGGCAATTTCAGGTTATGAGTGCCATATTTCTGTTAGTAGCAGTCAGTTTTTATACATTGTCTTCGATTTTGACAGGCAAGTTTTTGAGTTCGGTTTCTGTCTACACATTGTCCTTTGTTTCAATGGCTGTCGGCAGTATTTATTCCGGTATTTTTATGCTTTTATTTGATCTTGATAGCTATCAATATTTATTTAGTGGAAATAGTGGAAATAATTTTTTCTATTTTGTCATGTTAGGCGTATTTAATTCGGGTATCGGGAATCTGTTGTATTTTTATTTAATTAAATCCGGCGGCGCCATTTTTGCCTTATTTATTACCTATTTGATGCCAATTACCACGATTCTGTTAGGTGTTTTTTTATTGGATGAACCACTCGGTTTCGGTACGATCATCGCTTTCATTTTTGTTTTGGCAAGTATATATTTTACGCAAAATAAGGAGTGAAAAGGTATGAGCAGTTTTCAAGAAACCGTTCATAATTTAATGAAAAATAATTTTTCAGTAGACAAAAATATATCTATCCTTGTTTTAACGGATAATAGTACGGAATCGTTAGGGAGAAAATTTGAAAAGGCTCTAAAAAATGATGGGTGGAAAACGAAAATTCATGTAATGGAAGATCGGAGTAAATCAGGGGAAGAACCTCCGCAGGAAACGGCAGAAAAAATGCTGGAATTTGATCTTGTCTTTTGTTTAACGAAACATTCATTGACCCATACTGCTGCAAGGAAAACGGCCAATCAACATGGAGTTAGTGTCATTACCATGCCGGGAATTACAGAAGATATGTTTTTGAATGGTGCGATGAGTGCAGATTATAGCATTGTTGAAAAAGAAACAAATGAAGTAGCGGAAAAATTAACAAAGGCAAAAATGGTTATTATTAAAACCGGCGACAGCTATGAATTAAAGATTCCTGTTGAAGGCAGAGATGGTATACCAAGTACAGGTGTTTTCCGCGGAAAAGCGGCATCCGGAAATCTTCCTTCAGGTGAGGCGTATATAGCTCCATTAGAAGAACAGGCGGTAGGAAAAATTGAAATTACAGGTTCGATTGCAGGTATAGGTTTAGTCGATGAACCTGTTGTATTAACGATTGAAAAGGGGAGGTTGGTAGATGCCACAGGTGAGACAGGTGCTCAATTACTGGCGCTGCTCGGGGATGGAAACGGCCGTTTGTTAGGCGAGTTAGGCATCGGAACAAACTATGCAGCAAGAATCACAGGCGTTATTTTGGAAGATGAAAAAGCGTACAATACCGTCCACGTTGCATTCGGTTCCAATCACACCTTTGGCGGAATGGTTAAAGCAGATGTCCATATTGATTGTGTAACGAAAAATCCGACAGTGGAGTTTGTTTTTTAATGGAAGGAAGCGGTATACAACACAGTAATATTAAACCACCATTTCTCATCCTTTAGGATATGAAATGGTGGGTTGAATTTTGCCTGTTGCGTTTAGTTGATTGCGGCTGGAATTTGTATAAGTAAAGCTAAAAAACTTGTTGGAGGCGATTAAGTCCTGAATTTTGTGTGAAAAGGAAGCGGTTTGATTTGCCGGGAGCCTAAGTTCGCTCTAAGTTCGCTAGACTGGGAGTATGATTTTACACAATAATTTGGATTTGGCCGTTGAAGGGACTGTACAAAAAGGGGAATTCCATGATGAGTCTAATAATTTATGGAAAGAGGAGCGAGCGGAAAGCGGTTCTATTTCGCAGGCATAAGTTTGCTGAGCTGGGAGTCGGCTTTTACACAATATTAGGGCTTGACTGAATTGCATGATCTTTCAACGTTATTCCATAAAGGGGACAGCTATAAGTCGAAAATCGATTTATGAGGAAGGCTCTTTGCTCTTTACGTCTCAATTTCATTTGTTCAGGTGCAAATATTTGATTTCCGCCATCTATATATGCCTTTTCCTTTGTAACCGGGTTCTTCATCGCACATCTTTCAGCACTTCCGAAATTATTCGAATCATAAGATTTATTTTTCGCCAAATGCGAGTGGTTTTTCTAATGATCTCACGGAGGATTATTTGTTGCGCTTCAATGTGGGTCTTGATTTGCCGCAAGTATTCGTACCTCTTTTCATACACTCCCCCTTTCCTTTTTTTAATGCGGGACATACAGTAAAGGAATGCGGACTATGATGAAACTCGTACAATCTTCTCCGGATGAGGCGCGGATCATGGCTAGTGCTTGTCTTTTCTTTCGATCGATTCCAATAAAGACGACGCCTTCATTTCCGCCTCCATTTACATTTAAGGAAAATGAGGAAAATTTTACTCATCCTCCTGTTTTCAGAAGACAATTGGGATCTATTTCCAAGGGAGTGGGAGTTAACCCTTTTGGAATGGTGTTTGGCTGGTTCGAAATTTGTCGAAATGTTGGTGGTTGAAAGAGAAGATCATGTATATTACAATAGCATTAACAGAACATATGTTCCCGATATATCTGGTGGCAAAGTTTTCATTAGAACGGCTGCCGGTTGGGATTTGTCAAGAAGTGCGTATTAGAAAGGCGATGGGCTCTTTTTTGTCTGAAAACTCTGTCAATGGTTTTGGCTTTTCTTTAGATGAACCTCTATTCCTCTCCAAATTCTCCTCGAAAGGATGATCCCTGTTATGAAGGAATACCTCGATTTAAAACTGGACTTTATGTTTAAACAATTGTTCGGCCACCCGAGCCGAAAGCAGATAACAATCGCTTTTTTGAATGCGGTTTTGCATCGGACAGGCCATGACCGGATTGTTGATGTGCAGTTTGAAAACACGGAGCTGGCAAAAGAGATAGAAGAGGGGAAAATGAACCGGCTGGATGTGCTCGTGTGGACCGACCGAGGCGAGCGGATCAACGTGGAAATTCAAATCATTGACCAACACGATATGCCGGAGCGGATTTTGTATTACTGGGCGAGGCTCTTTTCCCAGTCGCTTTTCAAAGGACAAGGGTACAGCGAACTTCCGCCCACGATTATGATTGCCATCCTCAACTACCCGCTCTTTCCGCATGAAACCGATCGCTTCCACACCATCTTTCATATCCGAGAGGATGAAGAACAATTTCTTTGGAGCGCGCATCTTGAATTTCACGCCATTGATGTATCACAATTTATGGTAAAATGGAAGAAATACAGACGTGAGATCAAACGATCTTCGGAGTGGCCCTGGTTGATGATGCTGTCGGCGGTGGATGCCCGAAAACGAGAAATTGATGAGACAATTCTCAATGAACTGGAGGTGTTGGCGATGAACGAGCAAGAAATTCGCGAAGCGTTGGAAGAGTGGGAGAAGCTAAGCGTCAGTCCGGAAAATCGCTACGCATATGAAATGCGGCTGAAATGGCTGCGGGATCAATTGTCCAACCTTCTGGGCGAGCGGCGCGCTGGGATGGAGGAAGGGTTGGAAAAAGGGATAAAGCAAGGACGGGAAGAAGGATTAAAGGAAGGACGGGAAGAAGAACGGAAGAACATGATCCGGCATATGTCGGCGAAAGGAATGGCGGCGAAAGACATTGCCGATCTTACTGGACTTGCGGAAGAGGAAGTGCGAAAGTGGCTGAAAAAGGACTGAGCGTAACAGAAATTGCGCATGCTGGATTTGACGGAAGAAAAATCTGTCATTTGTTGAAAGAGTAGTTGGGTATGGCGCCAGTCATCTGTCCAACTTGCTGAGAGAGTGTTGAGGGACTAAAGGTATGATCAGCGAAAGGGAGGGAATTCGCTTCCTTCGATCCTCATTTCGGATCATTGTTTGCACTTGGCGACAGTTCAGACCTGTGTATTTCTTTGCAAAACTCTGAATTTTTATTTTGCACTTTACAAGAGGTTTGATTATAGCATCAAGGTCTTTGTTTTAAACAAGCTGCCTCCATCCCTAATTTATATTTCCCTGTCTTCATAAACGTCGACAAGTAATTTTTCTTATTTCGATGCATCCGCAACAATAATTATCTTAACCATTCTTCCATTAGATTCACTTTTTTTAAAATCGTTTCCTTCACTCCTAAAAAACCTCTAAAAACTCTTTGAAATTTTAAAATATTTTGATATGTGAGTTTACCTAACATTTGCTGTCTTCGTGTGATATTAAAAGGAATTAATATGGCAGCAAACATTCGCATGTTCATTGCATTTTTCTGCACTTTTCAATTGCAATAAAAAATTTCCAAAAACATTAGAAAAACTTTAGATTCTCAATTTATATAGGGAATGGAATGTTGTTATTTGCCATTAAGACAGATAACTTCGAGTTTCTATTCGGTTACATCATTATTTTTTATATTGTCCCGAATTATTCCAAGAATTCATATAGGTGGTGGGGATAATGAATAAAAAAAAGAGAATCTTAGTGGTTGATGATAATGAAGATATTTGCCTTACAATAAAACAATACCTAGAGCTTTATAATTACTTTGTTGAAACTGTTCATAGCGGGAATGAGGCATTGCAGATTATCAATAATAATTTTGATTTAATTATATTGGATATTATGATGGAAGGCATTGATGGAATGGAATTGTGTAGCATGATCCGTGACAGTTTGGATTGTCCTATCATATTTGTAAGTGCAAAAACGTTAGAAGAAGATAAGATTCAAGCTCTTTCAGTAGGTGGAGATGACTATATTAGTAAACCCTTTAGCTTAAAGGAATTAAAGGCTAGAATAGATTGCCATTTAAGACGAGAAGAGCGAATAAGATCGAATGAAAGGCATCTTCTAAGCTCTAAAAATATTACTATAGATCTTTTAGCTAATGAAATTTTTTGTAAAGGTGTTAAATTACATTTAACAAAAAAAGAGTATGAAATCATTAAACTATTAATGTTGAATAAGAATATGGTTTTTTCTAAAGAAAGAATTTTTGAAAGCGTATGGGGATTCGATTCAGAAAGTCAATTAGAAACAGTTACAGAGAGTATCAAAAATATTAGAAAGAAAATTCGCTCTTTAGATCCGGAACATTCTTATATTAAAACGCTATATGGATTAGGATATAAATGGGATGTGACATATGAAAAAGGATAAAACGATAAAAAGAGATTTTTATTTATTGGTTGTTAAGGTCTTCCTATCAACCTTTATATCAACGCTTATCACATATATATGCTTATTTCTGTTGATATTTGTGATAACAAACAACAATACCATCAAACCGTCTAACTATTATGTTAAGTATATAGATTTAATTGAAAAAAAGATCGAAGAAAATTCATCATCAATTTTAAAAGGACAATTAATTGATTTAAAGTCCTATCATGAAAACATCCAAGGTGAAGTTTTGGATATCAACGGTAATCATATGTATGGGGATAAGGGGGTTGTAGAAAATAAAATAAATTTCAGCAAAGTCATAAATCATGAGATTGTAAAAGGAAAGTATGTTTATAGATATGTACCTGTTCAGCATAATAACTCTATCCAAGCTGTCTATGTCATAAAGGCTCCTTTTGGGTTCTTAATTAATAATATAAAGGATAATCCCGGAGTGGTATTGATTTATATTTTGCTGCTGATCTCGCCGTTAATATTTTTTATTATTTATTTGATTTTATTTACATCTAAACTATATAAGTCATTATTTAATAATATCAAAGTATTGCTTCAGGCTGCAGAGAAGATTTCGAATGGTGATTTTGACTTTCAGGTGCACGGGCTTAAAAGATGGGAATTTATCAAAATACAAAATTCTTTTAATACAATGATCAACGCACTGAAAGAAACCATTGAAAATCTATCAAAGTTAGATGATGAACGCAAGATGATGATGTCATCAATTGCCCATGACATAAGAACCCCTTTAACGGTGATCCAAGGACAAATGGATTTGATTGCTGATTTGAAGAACCATGATGATTTTGATATCATTCCCCATCTAGATATTATTCGTAATAATTGTAATAAGATGGTCATGCTTACAGATAATTTATCGCTGTTATATAAAGTAGAAAAGGCGAATTTTTTATTAAATATTAAGAAATTGGATTTGAATAAAATGCTTATAGAGAAAAAGCAAGAAATATCAGCAGTGGCCTATAATAAAAGGAACTTAGATATTAAGTTTGATATCAATTTAAGTAAACAATTTTATTTACTTGATGAGTCAATGTTAATGAGGGTCTTAGATAATATTTTATATAACAGCCTGAGATTTACAACGAATGGAGAAATTAAACTTGAGGTACATGATGAACTAGGTGATGAGAGCAATAAAATTTTCTTTAAATGTATGGATACAGGAATCGGATTTAAACAAAAGGATGCGTCCATGTTGTTCGAGGCATTTTATCAAGATGAACAATACAAAAATCATATCGGTTTAGGCCTTTATATCTCGAAAAAAATTGTTAACAATTTTGGTGGAGAGATTTTGGCTTATAATAACGAAAAAGGTGGAGCGACAGTAGAGTTTTATATAAAGGAACAGGAAAATATCATAAATTTGTAATAAGTTTCAATAACGCTTAATGTTTTCGGCTTCCTTCTTGAATTTTGACTCTAAATCCCATTATTCATGCGGCGCTTGCGCTCATTTTTCCATCTTTTTTGTCCATATAGAAAATCAATTCATTCTATCGTCGCTCTTGATTCCACCTTTTGTGGCGAATTTTATTTTTGCATTTTTGCCACACGATATTGGTTATTCACGACAACTGCTATTTCTTCGTCTGGGTTTGTATTTTTTATGCTGTATACCCAGCCAAAGTTATAATGAAATCTTTTTTCTTCTTTTTTATTTGGAAGAACTTCAACTTTTCTAAGTTCTTTTTTGCTTAATATTTCATGTTCTTCATTAATTGTAATACTTTCGGAAACTCTCCCAATAGGTTCTTGTAAATAACTAGGCTTAATGACAGATTCTTGGATAATATAAGTCTTATCTTTATAGCTTATTTCCTTAAAATTTTGTTTGTTTAATTCATATATCGGTAGTTTTTTATCAATCGCCATATTTTTTGTTGCGGTATGTTTTAACTCGCTTATAAGCGAACAACCTCCCAAAAAAATTGAAACGATCAATAAAAGGGAAAATATAGAATTTTTTCTTTTCAATGCATATTTTCTCCTTTCCTGCTTCATCGTGCTTTACAAGATTGTTTTTGTTATTATTCATATGATTTGTTTCCTTCCCATCGATTAAACCATATTATTCCGCCGATTGTTGCGAACACAAAACATATAATCGCCGGTATCATGCCTTTCATCAGTTCTTGAAGAAAGAGCTCTGATGGCTGTATTCCATTAGCAAGCTTTGCTTCAGGCATCAACAATATGGGGATTTTTGCAAGTCTAACAGCCCAAGCCCAAGGTATAAATGGCCACATGTCATCCCCAACAACGGTTGCTCCAATGATAGCTGAAATAAGGAAACCGCCCCCTCCAATAGCTATAGACGCTCCCATCCCATATGCAAAGCTAATAAATATATGCATTGAAAAAAGAAAAAGCGAGCCAATCACTGATAACAGTGCACCTTGCCAAAATAATCCGTAATGAACATCGTCTACATGTAATATATAACTCATCCCTAACAGCATAAGGAAAGTGGCCAAGAATATATCCATGATTGCTGATAAAATCAGCAAAACTAGTTTACTCATATAAAGTTTTGCTCTTGAAACTGGTTCTGCTAACAGGCCGATAAAATTTCCTGATTTTTCTTCCTGAAACGATATAAGACCTGTAAGTAGAGAGACAATGATAGGTATAGAGACTGTTAACACCTCGAAAAAGCCGCTATATATCTTAATTTGCCATGATGAAGGATTACTGTATTTAGAAAAATACCATAACATACAAACTGGATAAACGATTGGTGTGACAAACACGATAAGTCTAATCGCCGTTCGCTTCGTCTTTATCCATTCGGAAGATAGAACTTGAAGAAAAGACAATTCAGTTCACCTCTTTTTTAGAAAACCAAATCGCTGTCGCAAATGACAGCAAAATAAAAAATACAATCGAGACGACAATTCCCATTGGAATAACAGAAGAATTTAACAATGGACTTCCTGTTTCCAGCGGGGTTCCATTTGGATGAACACCTACAATAGGAGACATTAGCCTCATTCCCCAGCTCCACGGAATATAAATCCAATAAGGTTCTGAGGCCATCACTACTCCTATGACGATGCCTAAAACACTAACAATAATAGAAACCGCTGTTCCGAATCGTTCTGCCAAAAACAAGCCTATAGGGATGTATGCCAAAGATGTGACCCAAACTGCAAGACTTGCTTGTATTACTACAACTGCTGATGTAATGCTGTTAGGAAGAAAAAATTTTAATATGAACAATAAGAAGATGAGTTCAATAGATGATAACAATGTATATAGGGCAATCACAATGATTTTACTGAACCACATATGTGTTAAACTCATATCATGACATCGTAAAACTCTGTAGTTTCCTGACTTTTTTTCCCTCATTGCAGAAAGTGAAGATATCAAGGCTGTCCCTAACGGCATAAATAGTAATGGCCACCAATTGAATACTGTATATTCGAAATAATTATATTTTGAATGAATAGTAGGCATTGTAAGAATGGCATATAATATAAAAAAGAAAGGAGAAATATATACAATTTTTTTTGTAAATGTACGTTTATATTTTAAATTTTCTGACTGTATCATATTGAGCATTATTTCATTTCCTCCCTATTTCGTTTTTTCACTGACTACTTCCATAAACAATTTTTCTAAATCTTTATTTTTCTCGATTTCACCTTGATATTTGAGTTTTCCATGATGAATGATGCCAATATGATCTGCTAATTGTTCCACTTCTGATAAGATATGACTTGATAAAATGACAGTCATTCCGTGCAATGGGAAGGATCTTATAAGCTTGCGCAATTCTTGTATACCTAGTGGATCAAGCCCGTTTGTTGGCTCATCGAGAATAAGAAGCTTTGGATGATTTAAAAGTGCTTTAGCAATACCTAATCTTTGCTTCATGCCAAACGAAAATTGCGATACTTTCTTTTTACCGGTATTTTCTAAACCAACTATTTTCAGCACTTCTTGTATCCTTGACTCTGGTAAATTTAGTACCTTTGTATGAACAAGTAGATTCTCATAAGCGGTCAAATTGCCATAAAGACCCGGTGATTCAATAAGTACACCTATGTCTTTAAGATCTTTTCTGCTCCATCGATGACCGTTAAATATAATTTCGCCAGATGTGGGATGTAAAAGCCCTGTTAACAGTTTTAAAGTCGTTGATTTTCCGGCTCCATTTGGCCCGAGCAGTCCATAGATCGTGTTTGTTTTCACCTTTAAAGAAACATTGTCTGCCGCTAACTGTTTGCCAAAAGATTTACTCAAATGGTGAGTTTTCAAAATGTATTTCTCCATTTTCGATTCCCCTTTCTCTTGAAGAAACTTTAAAGAGGTGTGTGTTGCTGAAACAAAAAGGTGGCTGTTTCAATGTTTACTCCAGTTTCAAAAGACAATCACGATTCAACTTCCTATGATTCAAACATTTCATGAATCTCGTAATGAAAGTGTAACTTCCAATTATAAAGATTTTATAAGGCGATTATTTGTTATTTTTTAAACTATCCGTTTAGGCCCTTTATTGAATGGCTGCTAAGAAGCTGGCATTCTAAATTGGCCGATTGTTTAAAACGATTGGATAGTTCATAAGTTTTTTGAAAGGCTGAAACATAGGGAACCCATAAGCGTAATCGTCTCTGATCAACAAGGTGGGTTAAGCTATTGAAAAGCATTTTCCAAGGCTCCATTAAAACAAAAAACATGTTCAGGCATTCTTTTTTGCATTTTTCAGGGAAAATGTGCAGCAATAGAATTACCCACTTTCGCGGACTTTTTTATTGTTTGTAAATTAAAATTTTGGTAAAATGACAGAAAAATTTAGTAAAAAATATGTTTAGAATGAGGTTGTGGAGATGGCGACAATTAAAGATATTGCGAAGCTGGCAAATATTTCAACTGCCACTGTATCAAGAGTATTGAATAATGACCCGACATTATCTGTGGCCGAGGATACGAGAAAACGTATTTTGGATACGGCAAAACAATTGGACTATACACCTCTGCGGAAAAAAACGAAAAAACTTCCGGTAGAAGGGAAAAAAATCTTTTAATATTGGGTTTGTCATCATATATTCCGAAGAATATGAGTATAACGATCCTTATTTTATGTCCATTCGAGTTGGCTGCGAAAAAACTTGCCAAGATCTTGGGATGGAAATTTCGACGATTTACCGGGTAAACAGCAATGGTGATCCCTCAAAACTGAGCAACTTGGACGGCATTATTGTCATCGGCTCTTTAGATATCGAAAATTTGGAGGAATTTTATAACCATAATTCTAATGTCGTCTTTATTGATTATGACCCGAATGACTCGCATGTAAAATATGATGTCGTGATTTCAGATTTTAAGAAAGCCACCGCCAAAGTGCTTGACTATTTATTTCAATTAAATCATCAAAATATCGGCTATATCGGCGGGGTGCAGCAAATTAAAACTCTCGACAATTTGAGCAAGTCTGAAAATCGCGATCCGAGAATAGAAACGTTTGAAAAAATCATGAAAGAAAGAAAACTATTCAAGGAAGAAAATGTATACATTGCCGACTGGCTGACGAGTGAAGGTTACAAGATCATGAAACAGGCGATTAAGAAAGGAAGCCTGCCGACGGCTTTTATTATCGGAAGCGATCCAATGGCAATTGGCGCACTGCATGCTCTAAATACCGCTTATCTCCGGTTTTGGCGTTGCTGTCGGATATGTCGGAACGCTTGTCGGGCTCGCTGTGTATCCATTTGTTGGAGAAATGGATTACTATCGGGCTTTTATTCCAAGCGCCCTTTTGTTTCTCCTCTTTTCTTTCCCGCTGTTTTTCTTTGTCAAAGAAGAAGCCGAAAAAGCCGATGCCTTAAAGCGAAAGGCCGGACTTTTTGCAGGCTATCGGGATATTTATGCAACATTGAAAGAAATGAAAAAGTATCAAAACATTTTTACTTTCATGATTGCTTATTTCTTTTTGAATGATGCGGTGGCGACGACGATCGCCATCATGTCCGTTTATGCTAAAGTCATTGCCGGGTTTACGGCAGGGGAGTTTATCCTTTTATATTTAGTCTCCACAGTTTCAAGTATTATCGGTTCCTTTCTTTTTGGCTATATTACGAGAAGCAAGGGAGCCAAAAAAGCGGTTTTGTATGTCGGCATCGTGATGTGCATCGCACTGGCGATAGGGGTGCTTGCTTTTTCCAAGCTATCTTTTTGGATTGCTGGGAGTTTGTTCGGCGTCAGTTTAGGAGCGATGTGGGTCACTTCGAGAACATATATAGTCGAACTTTCCCCGCCAGATAAGCAAGGGCAATTTTTCGGACTGTTCGCTTTTTCTGGAAAAGTGTCAGCCATCATTGGTCCAGCGATTTATGGAAGCATTACCCTCCTTTTTCATTCATATGGAAACATTGCCAATCGGTTGGCGATGGGATCGCTTTTGATG
>Ga0207875_100563_pt1 | contig 13197 bp, 10 predicted proteins | sample CeladaPassage60A_FD_187476 | JGI IMG/M metagenome (GOLD analysis project Ga0207875, IMG submission 187476) | Cellulose-adapted microbial communities from the Joint BioEnergy Institute, USA - Passage3 60A (SPAdes) (version 2) | ecosystem: Engineered > Bioreactor > Continuous culture > Unclassified... | reverse complement strand
ATATAAACCTGATACCTGGCAAGTGCGTCCTTACGAGAGCCGCCAATACAACCGTGGCAAAATTGTAGGCCAGGCTAGATAGAAGAATAAACAGTATACCTAACAACATCGACCCTATTCCTTAGACTAGATCACAGAGGAGGGTGGTATGCATCCCTTTATGCGCAATATGTTGCAGAATGATCGGAAGTGCCTCGATCGTACGCAACGGTGCGCCTGGATAGGAATACCTATCAGAATCGTGCAAGAGTATGATATCACCAGCCTCTGGAGTTCTGATATTCTGAGCTATCTGTAATGGCGTGGCTTCGGGCATCCAATCTTTGCCCCACCGTGACCATAGCACACGCATCCATCCCTGTCTGACGCTCTCTACCCAAGAGGCCAAAGAAAACACACCATAAGGAGGACGTATATATCTTGGAGAAACGCCTGTTGTGTCCTCGATGATTACTTTGCACCTACGCACATCCTCTATAGTCGTCAATGGGGCACGCAGGAGATGGCTCACGTGCCTGTATCCGTGTATGCCTATCTCATGGCCTGCGGCAACCACTTCTCTCAGCAGATTGGGATGGCGCTCGACCTGTTCACCCACCACGAAGAATACCGCCTTAGTGTCATATCTTGAAAGAACGTCCAAGATCTTTACCGTATATACATCTGGACCATCATCAAAAGTGAGCACAACAGAATCGCTACTGTCTACCCTTCTGATCACAGGAAATAATAATCCGCCCATACCAAGACGAGAAACAGCAGGCAGTGCATGGGCAATTATAATCCCTGCGGGCAGAGCTATAAACCATTTATAGCTGTGCACGTCAATCCCCTAAGCCTGATAGCGTCCATTGTCGAATGCAGGTGATGAACAGCTTCCGATGGAGATAATCCCCTAGCATCAACAATGATAAGACCTTTATCTGGAAAATGTCTGCCTGTTTTATGCCAGGTGGCAAGATGTGTATGCTTAGGCATTTCGATCAATTCGGTAATGTTCGGACTCCCTGCAGGGAGAAAATAATGAGGATATTCACCGGTATGATCCTGGATCTCATGAGCTATCAAAGCTGCATGTCTCCGTTCGCTGAATGGAGAGTGCAGTCTACCTTGATATGAGGGCTCAGACACACCAAACTGCACTTTTCTACTAGGGTACAGACCAATCGCAGCCTTGTCATCGGCAAAGATCGTTATGCATCCATCAGTATTCCAGGCGGCTTGCTCTATAGCCCTGGCAGTTAGAGGGTCGCTTACTCTCACCCCTATAGACACCCTACCTTTAGGAGCATGATAGCCAACCACCGGCAATTTCAATGCCCTTGAAGCAAGCACTAATCCTGTTGGAGTAAGTGATAGCCACAGGAACACACTGGCAGCTATGATGCCATACCCAACTCGGCGCAACCAGTCTGTAGCATTACTTACACCAACGGTTGCACGTGCAGGTCGAGCAATTGTGCTCTCTACAGCATCTACCACAGAGGGTGTAAGAGAGGAGGGTATCGGCGTATGTAATGATCTCTGTCCGCTCATGACCTCAGTCAATAGATTAGTAAGTTCTTGAGGTGTACGGGCACAACAGACTGCTCCCGCTTGCTCCATGACGCGTACGTTCATCTCTCCGTGCCCAGGTACTGGATTGTACATTATGATTGGCAGCCCCACATGTAGGGCCTCCAGGCAGGTAACTCCACCCGCATTCTGTATGAGACAATCAGAAGCTGCCATGAGATCAGGCATGTTATCAGTCCAACCTAAGATCTTGATATTAGGCGTGTTCCCAAGGCAGGCTTCTAGGTGTTTCTTTAGACCAACGTTCTTACCCGTTACAACTATAGTAAATGCTCCTGCTGCAGCTGCATGCTCGGCCGCTCCTCGTATATCGCCAATACCCCAAGCGCCACCAGCTACTAATGCTACAAAGGCCGCCTGTGGAATTCCCAGCTTAGTACGGGCAATACTCTTAGGAGGCAGATTATCAAAAGAAGGATCGACTGGCATTCGGACTACCCAAGCTTTCCCTCCAGCAGACTCCACCAGCCTAGCAGATTGCTCTGAGGTTACTAGATGCATATCCGCATATGGAGATACCCATAGTGCATGCACACCGTAATCTGGTATAACCGCAACCACGGGCACTTCCAGCTTACCAGTCCTTCTAAGATATCCTAACGCAGCAGTGACCAATGGATAGGTCGATATTACAATGCTTGGTTTACTCTCTTCTATTACAGGCAGTAACCTTCGAGAAAAGAATACCCCCACAAGCAGACGAATTAGGCGTGCAGACCAACCAAATGCAGTCAGTTTGAAAGTCACATCCCACATTAGCGATCCAAGAGATTTTCTGGACCAGCGCATATGCCTGAGCATTCTGGCATAGGAGCCCACCATTATCCAGTTGATGAGATCTCCCATCAGTCTCAATCCATCTTCAACATGTACGGTGTAGCCATTCCTTTCCAGCTCTGCTCTGACTGCTTGTCCTATAGCCTCATGTCCACCACCAACAGAGGCGGTGAGAATAATTGCAATCGGCTTGCCTTCATTTCGCACAGTAGGTGTTGATGAAGCATTTGTACGACAAGATAAGTATCTTAGGATCAGTACTACTAGGGCGATAAGAAGTATAGATAACTCACCGATGATCAAGACACCCTCCAGGTAGTAGAAGAATTTTAAGGAATATGGTGCTGAACGATAGTTTTTGGTCCAGCCAAGTATCAAACGAAGAAGCTACAAAGGATGTTCCTATCAAGCAACGTAATCAACCCTATAAAGGTAAGTCTGCAGGGACAAACTAAGACAAGCCTGAGGATCAAAGGTGGGAGAACTCGAACTTATCAGCGCTTTAAAATGCAGCCTTTTGCCCGTACCAAGAATTTAAGTAAGGCTTTTAAGTCTGCACCCCTGGCGCCATTTCTGTTCTTACTTCTAGCTTTGACGGCCCCACAGGGTGCAATGCATTGTTAATCACTCAGTTATTTTTGTCTTCTTGGAATTCATCGGTACAGGGAATCTAATTTCCCTGTACCGATGGAAGTTAATCCTCTACTTCGCGAATATCTATTCCATCCACTCCCTTAGTGAGCAGGGCGGCAGCCTCATCCAACAGTTTGCTCCTGAAAGTTCCAGGTCCTGGCTCGTGTTTGGCAGCACGCTCCGCGGCTACACCGTAAGATCCTAAAGCCAGGGCCGTCTGTAGAGCAGGATCTTCGCCGGTAGTAAGGAAAACACCCACAGCCGTAGTAGCCATACAACCTGAGCCTGTGATCCTTGCGAGCAAAGGATGACCATTATGGACCTCAAAGACTTTATTCTTACCAACAATCACATCGAACACACCTGTAACGGCGGTAACCACTCCAAAACGCTCAAAGAACCTTCTGGCTACATCTCTAGGGTCTTCATCGCCTACAGCCTCCACCCCCCTGACTTGGCCTGAGCCTACGAGCGCCCCTATCTCCCCTCTGTTACCCCTAACAACAGTCACCGGCAGCTCCTCCAGAATGCGCAAGGCCGTCTCAGTGCGCAGTTTAGTGGCACCTGCTCCAACAGGGTCAAGAACTATGGGGACATTGTGTGCTGCGGCAGATCTACCAGCACGCATCATAGCCTCAACAGACTCTCCAGAAAGAGTTCCTATGTTGAGTATCAACGCCTTTGCTGATGCCGTCATTTCCTCCACCTCTTCAACCGCATCAGCCATAACGGGGAGAGCTCCCAGGCCCAGAGTAAGATTGGCAGTATCGTTTGCCACAACTATATTGGTTATATGATGGACCAGAGGCTTATTCCTGGCTACTATCCTTAGAGTCTCAACAGCTTTGACTTCGTAATTCAATCCTACCCTCCTTGCTTTTAATCAAGATCTGCTTCCCATTTAGGAAAATGCTGTAGTGGACCATGTCCAGCCCCTATATGAGGAGCCTGCCTTATGGCCTCGCTCACGTACCTTTTAGCTATGGAGACAGCTTCGTAAACGCTTCTACCCCTGGCGATCTGGGCAGCTATAGCGGAAGAGAATGTACATCCAGTCCCGTGAGTGTTGTTTGTATGTATACGCTCGCCCCTGAACTCGTGAAACCGCTGACCATCAAATAGCAGATCTACCGGATCACCCTCGAGATGCCCCCCTTTTACGATCACATATCCTGCGCCCATTGAGTGCAATACCCTGGCAGCTATTCGGCGGTCCTCCTCACTCTTGATGCTAACATCAGTCAGAACCTCGGCCTCGGGTATGTTGGGGGTTATTACCAGAGCCAGGGGAATTAACTTCCGTCTCATGGCCTCAATGGCATCCTCTTTCAGGAGTCTATCGCCGCTCTTAGCTACCATCACTGGATCCACAACCAGGTTCTCTATCTCCCACTTCTTGACCTTATTGGCTACAGCCTCAATGATCTCAGCGCTAAATAACATCCCAGTCTTGGCAGCATCTGTACCTATATCACTCATCACAGCATCAATCTGCGACTCGACAATCTTAGCCGGCAAACCATAAACATCAGTAACGCCCAAAGTATTCTGAGCAGTGATTGCGGTGATCACAGAAGTACCAAATGTGCCCATAGCAGAGAAGGTCTTAAGGTCGGCCTGTATGCCTGCACCACCACCAGAATCAGATCCAGCAATAGTCATAGTACGCTTCATGATTAATCACCTCTTGAAGTGATCCCATCCCTTGCTAAGTATGCTTGCATCATTCAAGCCTTCCAGCTGCAGTCCTGCACTCTGCGGCAATATCTCTCCTATCAATGTAAGAGGAGTACCACCCAGACCATTATCAGAAGCTATACCGTCCAAGACGCGCCTGTCTCCTGTTAGCAACAGTTCGTAGTCTTCACCTCCAGACAGAGCCCAACGTAACGCGTCCTTCCCCAGCGTGGATGCAACCTCTCTGACAGCGGTCGCTATAGGCAATCGATCGGTATACACAACAGCTCCGACTCCACTAGCCTCCAGAATATGCCCGAGGTCACTTATGAGGCCGTCGCTTATGTCGATCATTGCAGATACCGCCCCGGTAGCAACTAAAGATCTTGCCTCGTACAGCCTTGCCTTAGGTGTAAGATGAGAACTCGTAAGCTCTTCCCAAATACGCTCATCGCAATTCCTCAGTTTGCTGCACAGCAGCTCAAAACCGGCAGCAGAGCTCCCCAGCCACCCCGTTACATAGATACCATCTCCCGGAGCAGCACCAGATCTGAGTACAAGGTGTTCTGGCTCAACCTCGCCAAGAAGACAGACATCCACAAGGAGTCCGCTCCTGGAGCTAGATATATTCCCGCCTATCACATCCAGACCATACGCATGAGAGGCCGAGTATATACCTTCATAGAGCTCTTCGACGACCTTGAGCTGGCATGAATCTGGGAGCGCAAGGCTTACCAAAGCGTGTCTGGGCTGACCACCCATCGATGCTATGTCACTGACATTAATAGCTATCGCTTTTTCACCCAGCTGCCTGGCTCCTGTGTATTCAAATAGAAAGTGGATTCCTTCCACCTGCGAATCAATAGTGGCAAGCAAATATTTATCTGAGCTAGTTCTCAAAACTGCCACATCATCACCTGGCCCTACGATCACATCCCGGCCATATTCGGGCAACTTATCCACTAGACGTTTTATAAGGCCAAACTCTCCAAGCTCATTCAGCTTCATCTATGTGTGGTCCCATATGAACTATGAGCATCTATTACAGCCCTCAGATTGTGAGCCGCCTGGGTTATATCAGAGGCTGCTACTACAGCCGATATCACCGCAACGCCACTCACACCCGTCTCAAGCACATCCACCAAATTCTCCTGAGATATGCCGCCAATAGCCACAACAGGAATATCCACAGATCTTACTATCTCTGCGAGCCCAGTCAAACCTATTGGGGGAGCAGCATCAGCTTTACTACCAGTAGGGAATACAGGACCAACCCCCAAATAATCCGCTCCTTGCTGTTGAGCCAACAATGCCTCCTCAACAGTTGATGCCGAGACACCGATTATCTTATTCCCAATAATTTTCCTGGCCATAGAAGCTGGTATATCGTCCTGCCCAAGATGGACTCCATCTGCATCTGAAAGTAACGCTACGTCCACCCTGTCATTGACTATAAACGTTACCCCAGAGGCACGAGCAATATCTCTAAGGCGCAGCGCAGTCTCTACTTGTTTCCTGCCACTTAACTCCTTATCCCTGAACTGAACTACCGTAGCCCCTCCCTCGATCGCGGCAGCCGCTATCTCTTCGTGAGACCTGCCACCTGATATTTTTCTATCTGTTATTACGTATAGCCTAAGATCTAAACTGGCCATTGTTCCTGTCTCCAAGCCATATCCCAGAACATCCACTCGTATCTGCTACTTGTGATAAATATCTTTTCCAGTCTACTTATCTCCATATCATCTGCATGGATCGTGGATTCGTCCAGTACTTGGCGTAACCATGCACCCACCTGTTCAAAATCATCCGAAGAGTAAGTCAACAGCCAATCCCTGTAGGGATGATCACTAGCGGGTGTTCCTTGCGAGCTAAAGTACTTGCCTACCTCGGCATAGATCCAGGCGCAAGGCAGGATGGCTGTGATGATCTCTGGCAGAGTACCGACGGAAGCTACAGCATGCAAGTGGCTGGTGTATGCGTAGTTAGTAGGTGCCATCTCCACGCTCAACATCTCTTCAGGAGACATACCGAAGCGTTGAGCGTATGAACGATGTAGCTCCTGCTCCACTCTTATGGTGTTGAGGAGGAGTTCTCCGAACCTCTCCATATGAGCCAGCTGTTGAGATCTGGTGGTTGCATATCCAAATATCTTAGTAAGCTCGTTGAGAAACAAGGCATCTTGGCATATATAGAACCTGAAATTCTCTTGAGGAAGGCTCCCATCTCCTAGGGAGGTTACGAAAGGATGCTCAAACTGCTTCTGCCAGATTGGCCTTGCAAGCTCGTACAGGTGTATGGAAGTAGAGCCAGTTTTCAGCTTAGCTTCACCCATTTGCTTCTCCTAAGCTCAATTCTTTATAGATAAACAAAAAGCCGTCGGGTAGAAGCCGACGGCCAAAGAGATCTGTATGATTCCCTGCGCCAGCATTACCCGGTTCAGGTTCCAACGGTCGGTGGAGCTCCATGGGGATTGTCCACCCTCTCAGCCCGGCTGACCCGAGCTCCCGTATCCTCAATATTCACTTGTCACCAGACTATAGCAACGCTGATAACCTTTGTCAATAGAGCAAGCTAGAGCAAAGCAGACATCAGGCGCTGGATGTAGCTTCAAGTTCGCTCATGGAAGTTTCAGAGGTCAGAGACTCGCGAATGAACTCTACCTTGTACTTATCTGTAACTAGATAGCAGATGGACTGTACCACCCAGCCATCCCTCACCATAAGCTCTATACCTTTGATCATTTCCTCTCTTGATTCATACTCGAGAGTAGAGATATCCATGATCTTCACCTCTTAATAAAACAGGAAGGACAGTAGAGGGGGTGGCTCACCACTTCCACCCCCTGCAACGGAGGGATGTCTGCTACTGTCCTACCATAAGCTTAAACAACATTGATCTAGAAAACGATACTCTAAAGTAGAGTTTTCGTCCTACACTTTAGAGTAGGAAACTAGTGTATGATCCTGCTGGAGTACGTATGGTTACCTGCGTCCTCTCTTGAATCTCTGTGCAGGTCTGAAGCACCTAACGCCATGACCTTCTCTACTTCCCACTCCAGATCCTCAGCTTTATCTAATACTTCTTCTGCGTCGTTGAATATAGTAGTTACCAATTTGTCCTGGAGCTTAGCAGCTATCTGCGAAAGCACATCTGCCAGATCTGCTCTGAGAGCCTCAGGAATGCTGCTATCAGTTTCAACTGATTGCAGCGCTTCATAACCATAGAGCGAATAAAGGTACATACCTACTCGATCACAACGATCTATTGAATCTTGCATGTTAGCTATAAGGGATTCAGGATCGAGAGCGCTTATCTGCCTAATAATATCTTCCTTGCGGCTAGCGGCCACCAGCATGTCATTAGGGCTAAGGGCGACTCCCGCATCCTTCAGGCCATCAATTGTTGCCCTAGCTATAGACTTAGCTCTAACAACCAGATCCTTAGCTCTACAACTGATCTGCTGAAGGTGAGGCCACCAACTTAGAACTATGGCTTCGTGCAGATGAGGAGTTTTGCAGGTTTCCAACAACCTGAGATAGTGTTCCCTTGACCTGCGTATATGACCAGTCTCAACCTCCAGCTCAGTTAACAACTTCTGTAATCTGCAATGATAAATACCAAGTGGTGTCATCTTGACCCCCAAAAGAATTTCCTGCCTCCCTCCTCCTGCACCTGACGATCCTGCGGGGAGGCAAATAGAGAAGTTACAGGATCATCAGGAACGATAATAGCAATAGCAGGAAACGGGCCACCACGCTAAAAGGGATAGGGGGTACCTACACTTAAGTGTAGGTACCCCCTATCCGGATTACTTGCTGCTTAGGCCATGTTGTACTGCCCAAGCAACCACCTGCGCTCTACTCTGGAGATGGAGCTTGGATAAAATATTCCTTAAGTGATACTTCACGGTATGTTCGCTAACCCCAAGTTGTCTGGATAAGTCCTTAGTAGAAGTGACCCCATTTACCAGCAATTGGAGTATCTCCTGCTCCCTATCTGTCAACATCTGCAACGAAGAACTCCTTACAGGCCTTGAGAACTCGTCGATCAACTTGCCAGCCAATCGAGGAGTAATAGCGGGTTCTCCGCGGATAACGTTCCGTAACAACTGGAAGAACTCCTCGGATTCCAGGTTCTTAGGGATAAAGCCTTGCGCTCCAGCCTTGATAGCCTCGAATAGATCTTTGTCTTCCTCGGAAGCTGTAAGCACTATGACCTTTACACTAGGTTTATCTGCGCTGATCAGTCTGATTGCATCCAGGCCACCCATTACAGGCATAGAGAGGTCCATGAGAACTAGGTCAGGGCTCAGGTTATGTACGAGCTCTACTGCCTCTTGACCATTACTGGCCTCCCCTACCACTTGGAAACCTTCAGACTCTAATAAGCTCTTAATACCATCACGAAATAGCGCGTGATCATCGGCGATGACAACTCTAAGGCCGGTCTTATTAGTCATATCTTCTATCTCATGAGAGATGGGTACCCTTACTATAACCGTAGTACCAACTCCAGGTTCTGAGTTGATGCATAATAGCCCACCAATGGCTTCTGCCCTCTCCTTCATCATAGAGATTCCAAATCTCGGAAAATCACTACGACCTTGATCATGAACATCAAATCCTTGTCCATCATCTTCTATAGTTACTTGCAGCCAGTTGTCGACTTCTTCAAACTTCACCTTGGCAGAGGAGGCATTAGAGTGCTTTCGGACATTGGCCAGCGATTCTTGGATAATCCTCAAAAGCTGGATCTCAGCAGAAGACGGAATGGCATCTAGGTCCACATCTGGATCTATTTCCAGCTCTACTTTGATTGAACTCTGCTGCTCCCAAGTGCGGATGTAATCAAGCAAAGAGTCTTTCAATCTACGTTCGGAGTCAACAGAGGTTCTCAAGCCGAGTATATCTTCCCTGAGATCCGCATAAGCGGATCTAGCGGCGCTTGCCAACTGCTCTAGCTGAACAACAGCTTCCTCCACACTTCCGTGAGATAGCATTCTATGCACGGCCTGAGCCTTGGTGTTAACATACCCCAGAACTTGGGCTAACGTGTCGTGCATTTCCCTGGCAATACGCGCTCTCTCCTGATTAATAGCAGCCTCGCGACGATCAGTTACATCCCTACAGTTCAGTAAAATGCCCTTGATAGTAGGGTCATCGAGGAGATTAGTACCTATAACTTCCATGTATCGCCATGTGCCATCCTGCCGCCTGAACCTGAGCTCCGTGGTAGAAGGATGCCCATTCGTAGGCAACAAATTACCAAGGAAATCCTTACACCTGTCTATATCGTTGGGATGCAGAATATCCTCTACATTGACACTAAACAAGCTATCTTTTGCATATCCAAGCACATCCTCAATTGATGGGCTTACATACTTTATAGCTCCTGAGGGATCACAGATAAGAAGAACATCAGACTTGCTCTGTGCAAGCACTCTAAGATGACTTTCAGATATCTGAGCCTCAAGGTTGATCCTCTCGATACCGTTAGCTATGACGTTAGAAACAGAGCGCAAGAAATGAAGATCCGCTTCATCGAAGCCTCTATTCTCTTTCCTACGAGCGACTAACACCCCGTAAGGCTCATCCCTGCCATGCACTATCATTGTTAGATAGTTTGCATCTTCATCTCTATCTCCCCCGCCTAGTGCATTTGGAGGATTATCGCTACTCCAGAGTGCTCTCCACCATTGCGAGATATCTGGGACCTCAAGATGATTCGGAGTAAGGCTAACATCCCACCCAAGAGAAGACCTCAGTATAAGCTGATTTTTATCTCGATCAAACCCATAGTATGCGATGCCTGTAAGTCCTAGTGCTTGAACAGAGACAGATAGAGAATCTTCTAGCAGATCATCCAGGTTCATATGAGCCAAGGCCCTTTGGCCCAGCTCTGCCAACATGTCTTGTCTCTTTACCTGGAGGGCTAACAAGTTTTCGGATCTCTTGCGCTCGGTTATATCCCTGTCTATACCGAGTACAAGTTCTCTTCCTCCCACCATTATCAGCGAAGTAGTAAACTCGATTGGGAAGAGAGTACCATCCTTCCTTCGATGCCAATCCTCCCCCTTTACCACACCCTCTCGTCTTATCTGCGCCAGATGCCTATTCCTCTCATCCAAGTCGTCCATGCTTGGATCAAGCATGGAAATTGGTGAACCTATAAGCTCGTCTCTAGAATAGCCATTCATCTGGCAGGCAGCATCGTTGCAATCCACTATCCTCCAGGGAACCTCTAAGTCATATGGATCCAGAAGTAATATGGCGTCAGGGGAATGCTCAAAGAGCGTTCGAAAGCGCAGCTCGCTCTCGCGTAGGTTCTCCTCAGCGCGCTTTCTTTCGCTAATATCTCGATCGATACCGAGTATAAGTTCTCGGCCATTGACAGTTATTAAGGAAGATGAAGACTCAACTAATATCAGTCTTCCGTCCTTGCTCTTGTGCAGAGCCTCCAGTTTATCAGGACCGTTAGTCCTTAAGGAATGTAGGTGTTGCTCACACTCTTCAGGACTCATAGGTACTGGGTGCAGAATATCCAATGGTTGACCTATTAATTCCTCTCTAGAGTAGCCATTCATCCTGCAGGCGGCTTCATTACAGTCCACTATCTTCCAAAAAACCTGGTCATCATGAGGATCTATAAGGAGAATGGCATCAGGAGATTGCTCAAACAGCATTCGGAATCTAGCTTCGCTCTCAAGTAAAGCCTCTTCCGATAGCTTCCTATCGGTTATGTCCTGTACGGTGCCTTCGTAAGCAATGGCATTTCCAGAGGCGTCTAAAATCTTCCGAATACTAATAAGCACCCATATAGCGGCTCCATCGACTCTGGTTATCTTCGCCTCGTAATCCTTGACGTATCCTTTGGCACGCAGCTCTTGCTTGAGGTCATCAAAGCAATCACCGTCGACGCAGACTCTCTGCAGACTATCTGCCTCCAAACCAATAACATCCTCAACACCGGAGTAACCCAATATTCTGGCGAAAGCAGGATTAGCCGCCACCAGCTTACCTTTCGCAGATAGCTGGAACATACCCTCAACGGAGTTTTCAAATATACGCCTGTACTTTTCCTCTGCTTCTCTTCTGGCTTGCTCCTGCCATCGATTGTGAACGAACGCCCCTATCTCGTCGGCTATTCTCTGAAGCACTCTTAGGCTTCTGGAATCTCTACCGTGGTTGCCCTCTCTCCAGAACTCAAGAGCTCCTGTTACCTTACCCCCTACAGTGATGGGAATAGCTACCCCAGTCCAGATCTCATCTCTTGTATTAGGACCATTAGCGCCGATTGAGTGGACGGCCCAAACGGGAGAGCCATCCTTTACGTCATCAATGATCCTATAATCAGCACCTAACAAGTGTCTGAAATCGATCTGCTTATCAACAGCTATACGGGCTGATCTCCAACTATGTAAGCATAGAGGGGAATCCTGATCCCCCTGCTTAATCCATATGGAAGCATAATCCCACTTGAATGCAGGACCTACGATCCGTAATATCCTCTCACACACCTCTTCAAGAGAAGAAGCACTCACTAGCAACCTGTTTACACCGTATTGAGCCGCTAACTGCTGCTCAGCCTCCTGCTGCGAGGTTATGTCTTCCTGTACAAACACCACTTCATGCAGCTCATTTCCGAGCTGCACAGGAAACATCACACCTTTCACATATTTGTTGATAGTCCTAGCATAGCCATCTTCAGGCTGGATCTCATATCTGATGGGTGGAACTGATACAGATATCCCATGAAAAGCTTGCCGTATATAGGGCATCAGACCCTTTTCAAGAAGCTGTCTATCAGAAAATATGTTGTAATAACCTATCTTGTTTCTATCAGTAAGCCATATCTTTTCCCAGGCCTTGTTGACTCTAATAAGACGACCGTCGGGATCAAAAACAGCTATCCCAAAGGGAGACTCCTCCAGGATTGCACTGTTCTCGGCTCGCAGACTGAGCAGGGACTTATATAGATCTCGGACATAGGTTATGTTGTTTAGAAGAATAAACCGCAACTCAGTATCCCGCAGTTTGACAGGCAAGATGGTAAATTGAACACAAATCTCTACGCCCGACTTCCTCAGTCCAACTATGTTGTCGATAGACAAGCTATCCAGTGAGAAATCATCTAACAGCTTGTCCAAGCTGATACTTTCGCCCTGCAAAGAAAACAATTCGCAGCCCAAGAACACATCCTGGACCTTAATGTCAGTTTCTTTCCCTTCAAAACCTAGTAGTTCTAAAGCTGTGCTATTGATATAGAGAACATTATCGTCAGCATCCGCAATAATCACCCCAGCAGACATCTTGTAGAGATCTGCAAATTGGGAGCTGTCTACATAAGGCGTAGAGGAAGGAGTATCTATTAGCAGCAATATAGCATTATGAGGACCAAACTGACCTTCCTCCTCTTGCATATTTATGGGGGAGGCGAAAAACCTAACTTCGGTCGGGAATTCGCTGCGCAGGAAGATCCGATCTATAAAGGTCAAATAATCCCCATCAATACTGGTACCTAAACGCTCAATTG
>Ga0207875_100559_pt1 | contig 13300 bp, 14 predicted proteins | sample CeladaPassage60A_FD_187476 | JGI IMG/M metagenome (GOLD analysis project Ga0207875, IMG submission 187476) | Cellulose-adapted microbial communities from the Joint BioEnergy Institute, USA - Passage3 60A (SPAdes) (version 2) | ecosystem: Engineered > Bioreactor > Continuous culture > Unclassified... | reverse complement strand
CGAGCTCTTTGAGCTGCGATTGCAGGCTGCGGATTGATTGAATCGACAGCCCTAACAGCAAGTCGATGGAATCCTCGACACACTTGGACAACCGATACGACGAACGGGCCGCCTTTTGAATCGACTAAAATGAAATTTTTTCAGATTGTGGTGGGCTGGCCCACCACGATCTGAACTAGCTCCCATGAAGTTATCAAAGAACAAAAATCTAACTGGAAAATACCTCAAAAGAGGATTCTAAAAATACTATACGAGGAGTGCTTAATATGAATACAGAACTTCGGCAGGAGCAAGAACGATTGGACAGCATAATGTCGATCATTGTGGAGCAAATCGGCATGCTGGAAAACGAAACCTCCCAGCGTCGAAAAGAAGTGATTGATTTCCGCAAACATTTTTGGGATGACGTCAAGGTGAATACTGATACGTTCGACGATTATCTTGAGACGATCATCGCCTTGAGACAACAGGCGCAGAACCTGTCCGTGAGCCAAAGCACCCACAGACAAGCCTTCAAGAGGTTGTCCACCCTGCGCCGCATGCAGGAGGTGCCTTATTTCGGTCGAATCGATTTCATTGAGGAAGGGACTTCAGCTGCTGAACGAATCTATATCGGTATCTCCACGCTCACGGATACAAGCGGAGAGAACATACTGATCTACGACTGGAGGGCGCCGGTCTCGAGTGTCTACTACGATTACGCGCCCGGCCCGGCCGAATATACTACTCCTGGAGGCACAGTCCGCGGCATGCTGGAGAAAAAGTGGCAATATATCATCCGCGGCGGCGTTATCAAGTCGATGTTCGATACGAGTCTCACCATTGGAGACGACATTTTACAGCAGGTGCTTGGCAGAGTGACAGACAAAAATATGCACAACATCGTGGCCACCATTCAACGGGAACAAAACCAGATCATCCGTCATGATCGCGGGCGGCTGCTCATCGTGCAAGGACCCGCCGGCAGCGGCAAGACATCGGCTGCCCTGCAGCGGATCGCTTACTTGCTCTACAAGTATCGGGATAAGCTGAGAGCCGATCAAATCATTTTATTTTCACCTAATTCGATGTTTAACAGCTACGTATCCAATGTGCTGCCCGAACTAGGCGAAGAGAATATGCAGCAGGTCACCTTTCAGGAATATTTGGAATATCGGCTGAGCAAAGAATTTCAAATCGAGGATCCATACGAGCAATTGGAATATATGTTGACTGAAGCGGATGACTCTTTATACCGGACTAGAACTGCGAGCATCCGATTCAAGGCATCAACCCGTTTCTTCGAGACGATTAAAACATACTGTAAGTCGCTGGAATTATCCGGCATGCTATTCAAAGATATTCTATTTAGAGGAAAACCGATCATCACCGCCAAACAAATCACAGAAAGGTTTTATAGCAGCGACACCTCGCTCCGTTTTCACAGCAGACTTGAAAAGCTGGCAGATTGGCTAAACAAGCAAATCGATGAAGCGGAGAAGCTTGAACGGACTAAGCCATGGGTGCAGGAAGAAATCGAGCTGCTTAGCAACGAGGATTATCATAAAGCTCATACTCTCTTACGGAAAAAACACGGCTTTAAAGCAGAAACGTTGAACAACTATGAGAACGAGATCGAAGCGCTGGGCCAATTGATCGTTCGCAAGAAGCTGAAACCGTTGCGCAAACGGATCCGAACGCTTCGTTTCATCGACATGAAGGGAGTATACAAGCAGCTTTTCGTCGATCCAACGCGGGTCAAACAGTGGATGGAAGGGGAAACACCCGAGGAGTGGGAGGATATTTGCCGATTGACTGTAAAAACGCTAGACGAAGGCAAACTGTTTTACGAAGATGCAACTCCGTATTTATTTTTGAAAGAGCTGATTCAAGGCTTTCAGACGAACGTCTCGATCAAACACGTGCTTGTAGACGAAGCGCAAGATTATTCTCCGTTTCAATTCGAATTTTTGAAGCGTTTGTTCCCTTCGGCGAGGATGACTGTGCTCGGCGACTTTAACCAAGCGATATTCGCTCATGCCAGTGAAACAGTCGATTTCCACACGCTTACCAGCCTATACGGACCGGATAAAACGGATTCGATCACCTTGACCCGCAGTTACAGATCCACAAGACAGATCATTGAATTTACGCGCGGACTCGTACCCGATGGCGAACGGATCACTGCTTTTGAACGCGACGGCGATAAGCCTGTGTTGACGAGAGTGTCCGATCAAGCTGAACTGCACCGCTGTATTGCTTCCAAAGTCGCGGACTTGCGGAAACGGGGATATAATACGATCGCGATTATATGTAAATCTGCTGCGGAAAGCACCGCCGCATACGAAGCACTGAAAAGAGTTGAAGATATAAAACTTGTGAAGAGCGGCTCTACCGAATATGAACAAGGTGTTGTCGTTATACCGGCGTATTTGGCGAAGGGCATCGAATTCGACGCCGTCATCATTTATAACGCTTCATCGCACGTATACGGCGTTGAGAGCCTGCGCAGATTGTTCTACACCGCCTGCACCCGGGCTATGCATTACTTGCAGCTTTACAGTGTAGGCGAACCGAGCCCCTTTTTACAGAACGTTGCGCCGGGTAGTTTCCTTCAGATCCCGGGTTAACACGAAACTGGTCTGGTGTCTGAAATGTATCACTGTCATTAAACGGCCATATATGATATAAAAAACCACTTGCCAGCATCCCTTCAATACCATACTCCGAGTTAGGCAACTTGTTTAATGGAAGGTAATGAAGGGATGTCAGCAGTGACTGAAATAATTATATCAGACATGTGAAATTATATATGATGTGTTAAAAGTTCTGTAAGCAGCAAGGTTCCGTAATTTTTCGGTAAAAGCTTTTTTACTAGGATATCGCGAACAGATCAATACACAATATCCAATTTATGCCCGGCGCATATATACACGGACGGTGATGGGCGCAAAGATTGCCACAATGGCAGTAGCCCCGATGAGAGAGACAGCAAAATCCGAGCCAATAGTTCCAGCATTGATCAGATCACGGACGGCAGTAATAATATGCGAAACTGGATTAATCTTCGCAAACCATTGAAGCCAATCGGGCATTGTCTTGACTGGCACAAAAGCATTGGAAAGAAACGTAAGTTGAGCTTTTGATCCTAACAAGCCTCGCAGCAGTTTGTAATCGGGAATTGGTTTTCCCAATCCTTGTTTCCTAAACGTTCCCGGTACAATGGTCACTATAGAGCATGTCGCTTTGCCATCAAGTGGATTAAATGACAGATTTCATCGTATCTTTTAGCACTGAAACGGAATAATTAAATTGTTCTTGTTCCTTTTCGTTCAGTTCAATTTCGATTATTTCGTGAACGCCGTTACGATTAAGCTTGGCTGGTACTCCAATATATACATCATTTTGCCCATATTCACCTTCTAGATAGGAAGATACTGTCAGAATACTATTTTCATTTTTAAGAATTGCTTTTGTAATCCGGACAAGGGACATTCCTATTCCATAGTATGTCGCCCCTTTTCGCTCAATGATATGATAAGCAGCGTCACGGACGTTTACAAAGATCTCCTCTAAACATTCTTTCTTTAAATCTTTCTTTCGCTCTAAAACATCATCAAGATTCTCTATTCCGATCTTGGCATGGCTCCAAACCGGAAGCTCGGTATCTCCATGTTCCCCTATGATAATTGCATGAATATTTCTTGTATCCACATTGAAATACTTCCCTAATTCAAATCTTAGACGTGCAGAATCTAAGACTGTTCCTGAGCCAATGACGCGTTTCTTTGGCAGTCCTGACTCCTTCCAAGTGACATAAGTTAAGATATCTACTGGATTTGTTGCCACTAAAAATATGCCATTAAATCCACTTTTCATAATCTCTTTTATAATTTGTTTAAATATTCGCGTATTTTTCTCAACTAACTGCAATCGGGTTTCACCTGGTTTTTGTGCCAATCCCGCAGTGATAACAACTAAGTCCGCATTGGCGCAATCTTGATAAGAACCGCTCCATACCTTTATTGGCGAAGGTGCAAACGGCACTCCATGGTTAAGATCCATCACCTCGCCTTCAGCTTTTGCTTCATTTATATCAATTAAAACTAATTCCTCAACGACCCCCTGATTAATTAGTGAATAGGCATAACTGCAGCCTACAGCACCTGTTCCAACGATTACAACACGATTTACTTTTTCTTTATTCATGGTTATACATCCCCCTTAAAATGTTATATGATTAAAATAGGAAGCAGCTAACTAACCCAATTACAGCAAGCAAACATAAGCTATATTTAATTGTCACTTTAAATAAATCACTTTCTTTTCCTGCAAATCCAACTGCCGCAGCTGCAACTGCAATTGATTGAGGTGAAATCATTTTAGCCATTGTACCACCCATTACATTGACAGCAACCATCGTTTCGGGTGCTATTCCAATTTGTCAAGCAGTGACAGCTTGAAGTGGAGCAAATAAGGAACCGTTGTTTACAACAGAGCTGGACTAAATCCAAGCCCTACTAAAATTGCTGCTGTTATGGCAACGGGTGCTCCAAATCCTGCAGCTCCTTCTAAAAATGCTCCAAATAAAAATGCCCCAATAAGAACTTGCAATTCTTTGATCCTCTGTAATAAAAGAAATACTAATGGCAAATTTTCCGGTTTTTACTGATATTTTATAAAGGAAAATAGCAGCAAATACGATTGATGCTACTGGCCATAAACCGACTAAAATTCCATATATCGCAGACATCAAAACTAAGATTGCAGGCATTTTATAAATAAAGACGGCAAAAATGCCTGCAGCAATTATGCTGAAAAGCCCTGCTATATATCCTTTTAATTTAAATACTGTCAGCAAAACAATAAAAACGATGATAGGAACGGCAGCTATAATAGCTGAAAGCCATATATTTTCCAATGGATTATAAACTTGCTCCCATACATGCATCTTGTTCAGCCCCTATACTTTAAAATCGACGAAATGATTTTGTGATATATTTCACAATGTGTATTACTTCCTCCCCCTAAATTATTTATTTTGCTTACAAAGTTAGTATAACATCTGTTTGTGAAATTTTTCACAATATATATGAAAAAAATATGAACTTTTGAGACATGTTGAGTAAAGTAATGATAAAAAGGAGAAAATCATTTATGAAGGAATAAGAGGGTTAGATAATCTTTAAAATTTAATATAAAAATATAATAATTAACTAGATGAAAAGTGATGAGAACGACTAAACTTACTATTTTATAAAATAAAAATTTTACGTAAATTTTTTTACATGTCTATTTTCTTGACATAATACCAAGACGAATATAGTAAAAAAGGGCTGTTCAGAATGAGGCATCCAAGTTTTTTGATGGAAGATCTACACACTAGGAATAAGTAAACTAAAATTCATTTTACCCATAATAACAAAATGCAACTGTTCGTAAATTCACCGGTCTAATCAACTTAGAACTCCGGAATCTTCTTGATCGTCAGCAATTCACCATGATGTAGAGCGAGTTGTTTAGGATTCGATAATTGATTCAATAAGAGTTTTCTCCGTTCTACAATTTTTAAAGGGTGTCGGTGTGTATTTAAAATGTGAGCAATTTGAATGGTACATGTCTTATAGTAACTGCATACGTCGAGAATATATTTATGAAGCAATGGCAATCCAAAATCATCATATGCTTCTAAAGTTTCAGGATCACACAAACCATAAACGATTTCAATTTGCACGGGATAATCGAATCCATCTACTTTTTCATCACTTTCTGTTAAGTCAAGAGTTTGATCAAGAGCTATTTTACTCCCATTTAAATTAATAAAACCACTTTTAGAGTATATACCTGATGGTAGTTTAATATCTGAGGCAAGGTAATAATAATATGTCATAGAAAACCCCTCTCATTTAATGACTTCATCTGTATTTGCGCTAGATAAATTAATTCGGGTCGCAAAACGTCCTTGGATTTTGGAAAAATCTTTTTTCGCTATGGACATTAAGTGACGCTTTTATTTTTTCTTGAGATGTGACAATGACCCATGCTTGGCCCATTGTTGCACTTCGTACACCCTCATTAATCGGACGAAAAATTTCTTTTTTAAATATTTCTTTAACTAACACATAATCTTCTCCTCTATGATATTCTCGTTAATTGATACTGATCTTCATTATGTAAAATCCCAAATAGTCGTAGGTCTAATCCGGTAAAATGACCGGGGTAAAAAAGTATAATTGGTTTACGTTTTTTTGCAAGCAAAAAGTGCAGAGAATTGCAAAATCCTTATGCAGTGATATGCAATGGGGATTTACATGGAGGAGGAGCCATGATAACCTTTTTTGGTTTTGCCAAAACTGTTGGCTAAAGAATCATGGCTACAGAGGATCCATGTCAAGCCCTTGATGGATAGATCACATATATGTATATTTATTCAAAATTTTGATAAAGCACTGTATTTTTTTCTTGTAGAAAACATACTACCATCTCAAAGGTGTCATTGTTAATTTCTAATTCTTCTGCGGATACTTTATATACTGTTGTATCATCATCACTTGAAACTACTTCAACTGTTTCATCAATACTTACATCAATTTGTTCTGTACTTTCAAAAATTTCTTCTGTATTTGGGAAATTGGTTATTTCTTCCGCAAATGCAACCGGAGCAACTCCAGCAATATTAATAAACAAAAAAGTAGCAACTAATAATTTAATTAATTTCTTTTTCATCTTTTTCATTTAGAATTTCCTTTACCCTTTCTTTTTGTAATGTTAGAAAACCTTCTCCAAATTGTACTTTGTCACCTAACTTCACAACATAATTGGAGAGTTCTTCTTTGATAGTGCTGGCATTATATTTTGAGTCGCTTCTATTCAGGATTGCTGTAATAACACTAGTGGCATATGCAGTAGCGAAAGACATTCCTGAAAATGTTGAGTAGGATCCTTTGTTATCTGTAGAGATAACTTCTACACCTAGAGCTGAATAATCTATTTTCCCGACTCCCGAATAGGATCAAGTTTGAATTTTTTATCAAACGAGGAATCAAGTAATCGCTGAACATCCGAGTTCTTATGAACGAAATCAAATGATTACGAATTTAGACCATTACCTAGAGGCGTTATTAGGTAAAACCTCGGGCTATTCGGGATGCAGGTCAACAAGTCATCTTTAATCACGGTGGAGACTTTATTTGACGCTTACTTTTAATTTATTTCAAATAATTCCCTTTATACAACAGAACATTTGTTCCTTTTCTGTGGATCATAGTTATGTTAAATTAGTATAATGTAGTAGACAAGCTACTATTAAATTGGAGGTTATTAGATGAAACCTATTTTAAAATATCGTGGTGGAAAAAAAGCAGAAATTCCTTTCTTTATTGACCATATACCCAATGATATTGAAACCTACTTTGAACCCTTTGTTGGGGGTGGTGCTGTATTCTTCCATTTAGAACATGAAAAATCAGTTATCAATGATATTAATTCTAAGCTTTATAAGTTCTATCTTCAATTAAAGCACAATTTTGATGAGGTAACTAAACAATTAAACGAACTACAGGAAATATATGAAAAAAACCAAAAGGAATATGAGGAAAAAAAAGCTCTTGCTCCTGCTGGTGTCAGAGTGGAAAATAAAAATGAAGAACTATATTATGAGCTAAGGAACGAATTTAACTATCCATCAGGAAAATGGCTAGACGCAGTAATTTATTATTTTATAAATAAAACTGCTTATAGTGGGATGATAAGGTATAACAGTAAAGGAGAATATAACGTTCCTTTTGGAAGATACAAAAACTTTAATACAAAAATCATTACTAAACAACACCATAACCTGCTTCAAAAAACAGAAATATATAATAAAGATTTTTCTGAAATTTTTAAGATGGCAAAACCAAATGACTTCATGTTTCTTGATCCTCCATATGATTGTATTTTTAGTGATTATGGAAATATGGAGTTTACAGGTGATTTCGACGAGAGGGAACATCGTAGGCTTGCTGAAGAGTTTAAAAACTTAAAGTGCCGTGCACTAATGATCATTAGTAAAACGGAATTAACTACCGAACTATATAAAGATTATATCGTTGATGAATATCATAAAAGCTATTCTGTAAACATTAGAAATAGATTTAAGAATGAAGCAAAGCATTATATAATCAAGAACTATGATTATGTACGAAAAAATAAAGAAGAAAAATATGAGCAACTTGAACTTATTCATTAGTTAAAGGAACAATGAACTGGCATTGTTCCTTTTTCAATTTCATTTTAAATTGTACTCAATGAAAGTTAGCCATTCTTCAGCTTGATCATATCCTAAGTCACTTCGTAATAATTTTATCAGTATTTCTTTTAGTTTATTAGGATTAAAGTGTTCTCCATCACCTTTCAGCTGTGTAACTAGCTTTTTAAACTGGTCTACTGTTAATGGAATTACAGGTTCTGATTCCTTGTTAAAACCTATATGTCTTGCAAAAGAAAGATCAATACTTTTTCCTAAGAAAAGAGTATATGCTTCTATTCCTTTTTTTTTATATTCTTGTAGGTGCCTGACGACTGAATCCCCTTCATAATCTAGTTGCTTTTCCCCTATCGTGAGGGAACATTCAATTAAAATTGAAAAATGCTCATATTCAACTAATATATCTTCAACACCTGGTATGGCATTACCAATTGGATGACCTGAATCATCAAGCTTAAAGTTTGGGACTAGATTCTTATAGGAACCTAGTTTTTTAAAAACTCTATATGTGTTCCACTCGAAGTAATTTGGAGGATTTATCGTTTTTTCAACTTCTTCATAAAAGTCCAGAATATCTTGCATTTTAAAACCTTACCTCCTTGTCAACAACCCAATTATTTAAAGTTTCTTCTAAACCAGCTTTAATTTGAGTATATTTTCTTTCACACTCTATAGTTGTTCGATATAATGAGACCATCAGATTCTTAATATCATAAGAAGATAACCTTCTTCCTTTTTCAATTAATTTCTTCTGTACCATTAGGAGCATGTTAAACTGTTTTAATGAGAGAGGGATAATTCTTGTGTTTTGAACAATATTGTATTTCATAAACTCCTCAAAAGTATTCTTATTGATTTCTGGCGCAATGAATAAACAATATAGTTCTTTCTCTACTCCTTGCTTTTCTAATTCTTTTTTCTTGTTTAAATAATGCCTTGTTACTGGTTCTGATTCCATCTTAAACTGGGTTGCTCCCTTAGAAGTTGTTACTTCACCAAGAACAATAAAGTCTTCATATATAATTTCCATATCAGGCTGGTTACCTGCGGCATGAGTAACTGGTTGTAACTCTTCATCAATAACGAAGTTGTTTTTATATTCTAAAGCATTTCCAAGAATAATGAAGCCATTCCACGTAAGCCATTCAAATACAGTATTTTTATTTGCAATGAAGCGAGCTTTAATTTTCTCTTCAATCACATTCTTTTTCTCATGATATACCTCAAGAAGGTCAATGACTTCTTCAAGTTGACGTGGGTCATTAAAATCTGCTTGTAACTTTTTCTTTTTGAGTTCTAGCTGTAATTCCTTAGCATGGTAAATAACATCTTTTAATGTTTCTACATCAACTTTTTTATTAAGAGAATTATAAATGTCTTCAAGGACTTGTATTTCAACTTTAACATTTGGAAAATGTTCTACTAATTGCTCAGCTAGTCTGGTATTTTCATCTCGTATTCTATGGGCTAGATCTAAAAGTTGTTCTTTTGTCTCAAATGAAAACTGTGGTAAACTCGGATTTCCATAATATTCATGAAATTCCTCTACTCTCGTATAGTTCTTTACAACTTTTGATGAACTGATAATTTCATCAATTAAATCAGATTTTTCTGGATTTAAGACGAGTTGATTCCCTCTTGCAACAAATAGACCTGTATATCGAAAATATCTTGTGGTTGCATCTGCCACATCTCGTGCATTTCTCATTTTAGTTTCAATTTTTGACTTATGTGAAGAGTCAGATTTCCCTTCACGAATTTTACCTACATTTCCATAAATCTTTTCGAATCTTTTAAAAAAGTAATTCTCAGTAAACTCAAGTTTCTTATTTTGTCCTTTTATTTTTTCACGTTCATTACGGAACTGCATTATTTCCTCTGCAATTTCATCCACCTGATTATTATTTGTTGCTGTTAAACAGAACATAGCAATATCTAATTTACTGAGGCCGCCTACCTTTTTTAGTAAGCTAAGAACAAATACAAGAGGATTTATACTCCATTCCTCCTCGGGATATTCCTTACCTTTGTGTTGAAACGATGGATATTGCCACTTTACTAACTGTTTTAAGAAAACATCTTTGGGTCTTCGGTTATTTGCAAGCATTTTCCCTGCTTCAGTTATACGAAGATAACCTTCTTCATCTACAAATACGAAACCATAAGTTTTCATTGGTGCCACTCTGTCTCGAGTAGAAAATGCAGCTTCTTTTTTATAAGTAGTACCTAAGAATTGTGGTAAAGCAGCAAGTTCTTTAGCAAATGCCTCTTGTGCTTTATACCCTTTTACCCCTTTCCAATAACTTCCCTCAAAATTTGCTAGTACTTTTAACTCAGGCTGAATTTTTTCTGGACTTCTAGGTGAACAAGAAACATACCAATTAACTTTTTTAGCCATCTAATCCCTCCTGTAAGACCCATAAATGTGATGTATACCTAGATTATACTGATTAACCAAAAAAAGTAAATGTCCTTTACTCAAAAACTTAAATATTTTTCGTTTTTGAGTAAAAGACATAATAAATATTTATACACTTTATTGTTAAGTTGAACCATTTAGAAATAACTTTTATGCTTATAGTTAGAGTAGAATTTAAAAGGGGAATTTAAAAATTGAAGAAAAAAATATATCAATAATAGGGGTTCCAATGGATTTAGGTCAAATGCGCAGAGGTGTTGATATGGGGCCAAGCGCAATTCGATATGCTGGTATAGTTGAGCGATTAGAGCGATTAAACTATTCAATAGAAGATTTAGGAGATATCGATATTGGAAGAGCAGAGCGTAGTAATATTAGAAATGTCGAAAATTTAAGAAATTTGAAAACGGTATCAGAGGCGAATGAAAAGCTTGCCGCTAAAGTAAATGAAGTAATCCAATCAGATTCTTTTCCATTAGTGTTAGGAGGAGATCATAGTATTGCTATTGGAACATTAGCAGGCGTAGCCAAGCATTATGAAAACCTGGGAGTTATTTGGTATGATGCACATGGGGATTTAAATACAGCCGAAACATCGCCCTCAGGAAATATACATGGTATGCCATTAGCAGTAAGTTTAGGAATAGGACACCCAAGTTTAACAAACATAATGGGCTACACTCCCAAAATTAAACCAGAGAATGTCATGATTATCGGTGCACGCTCATTAGATGAAGGAGAGCGTAAATTAATTAAAGAAAAAGGTATAAAAGTATATACAATGCATGAAATTGATCGGCTGGGCATGACAAAGGTTATGGAAGAAGCAATAACATACTTACAAAACCAAAGGACAGATGGAGTGCATTTATCATTAGATTTAGATGGCTTAGATCCACACGATGCTCCTAGAGTTGGTACACCTGTTATTGGTGGTATCAGTCATAGAGAGAGCCATTTAGCAATGGAAATGTTGGCTGAATCCGGAATTATTACATCAGCAGAGTTTGTTGAAGTAAATCCAATTTTAGATGAAAAAAATAAAACAGCAACTGTAGTTGTAGCCTTAATGGGGTCATTATTTGGTGAGAAATTAAAATAAAGATGAATTATACAATGAACTCAAAAATTTTAATTCCTTTAATTTATCCTAGTAAGGGGCTTATTAATGGATTGGTTATTATTTTCACTTTAGTGACTTTACTTGGTATTCTTCAGTTTTTCAGACTATTAAGGGAAAGAACATGCTAGGCATTTTATTTGCTTTTAGCACTGTAGCTGTTTTCGGTTGGTTTACAGTAATGAAAATTTATCCATCATGGATAACCAACAGCTCACTAATTAGAAGGGTTGTCCGAAAATGCTTCGGACAACCCTTTTCTATACATTTACGATTCAAGCCACAAATCTATATTTTTTTCAAAAAACCTCATTTACTTATGGTACGGTTCTCCCCTATTTATGCGAAAAGCACGGTAGATTTGTTCGAGCAAAATTAGACGCATGAGCTGGTGGGGGAAGGTCATTTTGGAAAAGGAGAGGGCTTCGTCCGCCCGTTTCATTACCTCTTTGCTTAAGCCGAGAGAGCCTCCGATTAGAAAGGCGATTTTGCTTTTTCCGTATGTGGCCAGTTTATCTATACTATGTGCGAACTCTTCCGAGGATTTCATCTTGCCTTCAATGGCAAGGGCGATGACGTATGCATCGGACGGGATTTTGGCTAAAATTCGTTCGCCTTCTTTGTTTTTGATTAGTTCCATTTCCTGCGGGCTTATTTGTTCAGGAGCCTTTTCATCAGGAAGTTCAATGATGTCAACTTTTGCGTACGATGAAAGACGCTTTAAATATTCGTCGATTCCCTGCTTTAAATATTTTTCCTTCAGCTTCCCAATCGCTATAATTTGAATGTTCAACTTTCATATTTCCCCTTTTTTATTTTATCAACATGTTGATAACTATTTCCCACATAAAATAACAAATATTCCACAGATTTTATCCACAATTGTGGATGAATACCTCTATATTTCGTGTCCGAAAATCAGTTCCCAACTATATATACTGCGGTTTTTTTGCACAATTCACAGGTTGTGGATAAGCTGTGATTAAATTCAATTTTTTGAATATTTGGTGCTGTTTCATACTGGTCTACATACATGTCGATTGCTAAATCAATATGATCCTCGCAGCAATACATTTATAATCCTCCTACCCCATAATGAAAACAGGAAAGCTGATTCGCCTTCCTGTTCTTTAAAAAGATTTTTGTTCAACGAGCTTCAGCTTCACTGTTTTCAACTCGCCGTTTCGATAGAATTTTACTTCCACTGTGCTTCCAACCTTTTGGCTGTATAGCTGCTTTCGAAGCTGGAGAACATTTTCAACCTTTTTCCCAGCAAGCTCTATAATTACGTCCTTCTCTCTCAAACCTGCGCGTTGAGCTGGCGACATCGGCTCAACACTCATCACAATCACGCCGTTTTTAACGCCCTTTGGCAAATTTAATGCCTCTTCCCAATAATAGCTTGGGATGTCTTCAAGAGACTGAAGACCGATTCCCATATATGGACGCTTCACTTCGCCGAATTTTTCAAGATCATTAATAATCGGAATTGCAATGTTAATTGGGATAGACAGTCCGATTCCTTCCACCGCGG
>Ga0207875_100549_pt1 | contig 13584 bp, 11 predicted proteins | sample CeladaPassage60A_FD_187476 | JGI IMG/M metagenome (GOLD analysis project Ga0207875, IMG submission 187476) | Cellulose-adapted microbial communities from the Joint BioEnergy Institute, USA - Passage3 60A (SPAdes) (version 2) | ecosystem: Engineered > Bioreactor > Continuous culture > Unclassified... | reverse complement strand
CAGACATGGCTGTAGACGACATCCATGATGGACAATCTCCTTGCGGCTTTGTCGATTGAGGGCTGGTGCAACGACCACACATGGGCCATTCTATCCCGCGTGCTTCCCGAAGGAGCGACAATCTGTGGTGCACCTGGTCGTTGGGGTCCGTCTAAGAGTCGGGCTCGCAGCACCAAGAAACAACGACCTCCCTCCACCAGCCGCAGGAATATTGTACCGCATTCGTCCATTTTCATCATCTGCTGGTGCCGCATTAGCGGCATGGGGGTCTATAAGGAAAATAAGCTCAAATCAGCCCTTGGATACAGCGTGTGCAAACACACATTGATGATTGTAACGACCTTGTTGATGCGGAGCGGAAATTCAAGCTCCAAAATCTTCATTGATAATAATGGAATGCAAATATATAATACTTACATAATTCTCCATGCTATATGTCTACCTTAATGAGGTTTTGAAACATAATCATGGATTGCGTGGAGAGTGCCTTCCTATTGTGCCTGTATAAGGATTGTTGATTTTTACTCATGCCTTTCTGGGGTGAAAGTACGCCATGCTGCGAATAAGCGCAAAGTGTCGTTAATTGAAGGATTTATGACATTTTTGTAGAAAAAAGTATGAGGAGCGCAGTTCTTCAATGAGAATTCTTTTACACTTACGATCCGATGTTCCGCTCGAACTGCCAATGAATTATCAGGAGTACCTGATCGGATTCATTTACAAAAACATTAACGATGAAAAGTTTCGTTCATTTTTACATGATCAAGGCTACACCTATAAGAACAAGACGTTTAAACATTTTGCCTTCTCGCGCATTCTGGGGGCTTACCGGTACAACAGGACCCGGAAAACGATAACATTTAACCGCTCATTTTCACTGATGGTCAATTCACCGATAGATCGTTTCGTACAGGACTTTGCGCAATCAATGTTGTTATCCGACGAATTGCAAATTGGTCAATATCGCGTTTATTTGGATTCGCTCGAAACACTGCCTGAACCCGATCCGTTTCCTGATCTCATTCGCATTCGAATGCTTAGTCCAATCGTTATTTACAGCACGCTGAGTCACCCGAACGGCATAAAATACACTTACTATTATTCTCCCCATCAAGAGCAGTTCTCCATGATGATCGAAGCTAATCTCAAACGAAGATATGCCAGCATGCATCCGGATGACAGTGAGCCATTCCGAGCGTTTTCCATTACTCCATTGCAAGTAGACCATCGACACAAAGTGGTAACGCGTTTTCGCGGAATCATTATTGAGGGGTGGATGGGATGCTATGAAGTTTCCGGAGATCCCCGATTGTTGCGATGGGCTTTTCACTCCAACCTTGCAAGTAAAGGTTCACAGGGGTTTGGGGTTTTTGAGTTGATTCATTAAGTTTTTATTTCAGTTTCTGAAAATACAACGAAGCAAGGAGGGGTGTGCTTGAATCTTCCACAGCTGACCGCTCTGATCGGTGAGCAGGTTAAAAACAGCTTGAAGATGAACAATGAGCTGGCGATGCTGGTCAAGACGATTGAAATCAAAGAAAAAGAAAAAGAATCTTATATGGTATATTTGACTTTTGATTTGCCCAACCGGCAAATTCGGATTGACGAGCCTGTCAAATACAGTGAACACCATGCCTATGAATTCAATTATTTCGGCAACAATTCCGCGGCGGGATTGCAATATTTCGTCACCCGGGATGTGTCCGGTTCATTGCATTATTTGTTGACCAGCACTTTGAACGATCTGGCGATCGCTTTACAACGGAATGGTCTGGACAAAGGCGCGCTTTATGAACAATTGAAACTGCTGGAAGAGCACGGGCTGATCACTCTGGGGGCCAAGAAAGGTCAAGGTTCCGTCGTGATGGGACGAATAAGCAATGTTGGCGCCGCAATAGCCGATGTGGACAGCGTCAAGAAGAAAATCGTCCTCGATGGCCATGAGCTCTCATTCGAACAATTTGTTTTCCGAACTCTCGGGTTTGACGGGAAACACCCATACCAGTTCGTTTTGATTACGCCGCGTATTATCACAATGAATCGTGACGTCATCATCGTTGCCCGGCATCCGGACTACATCGCTGTAACCAAGAAAGAACAGAAGTTGGAGACCAGCGTGTCTGAGAAAAACTCCGTGGATACCTACTGTTATATTTGTCATCAGACTCGACCGGACGCCTCCAGTTCGTTGACAACGAAATTCAGCCGTTCCGGCATTAACAAGATTTTTACCACGACAACAATCAGTTCGTCGAAGCAAATCAATGCCAGCCAATATGATGACAACTATGCCATTTGCACGGATTGTTTTCAGAACCTGTTGTTCGGTGAACAAGCCATAGCCCGTTCTTTTCAGGGAAGAATCGCCGGTGAACGTGCGTTTATTATCCCGGAAGGCCTAGAGGGGCGGTTTGAATACAATCATCTCCACCGTTTGAAAGAAAATGTGGATTTTGCTTTTTCAACCCGTGCATCAGAGAATTGGTTAAGCGAGTTGGACTCCGAGCAAGATGAAGCTCTGGACGGTGCGGAGTATCTTGTACATTTCGTTTTATATCGCACGTACGGCAATTCCGTTACCATCCTGGAAGCATTTGAGGATGTGCCGGTGCTGCACATTCGAAAAGTTATTAGAACGATGGCTTCCCATGCTTTCCGCTTGCGACCGCACCTTCGAGGAATGAAGCTGGATGATATCTATCGCTTGGTCCCGGTGCGTACCAACAAGAAAGGTGAGCAATTGGATGTTCACCGGGTGTTAGCCGTTTACAAAGCTTTACTGTGCAAATACAGAATGGAATCACATGTACTTTTTCAATACGCGGCGGAAGCTTTGGATAGCGGTCTCAAACAATTGGCCAAGGAACAATCTGACCAGTTTCCGAACATGCGTTTGAACTGGTTTCGGGAGAAAGCGGATTTTTATATCAGTCATATTACAATGAAGTATATCTGCTTGATCCATACATTCCAAACTTTAAGGTTGCTGGAACGAGAGCCATTCGATTCATTTAAGGAGGTTGCACATTTGACGACGGAAGGAGACAAGCGGGATTTGATCTCGGATGCGGAGCAGTTTCTTGAGAGCAATGGGTTTAAGCCGGAGCAAAGAAGTTTGTTCTACTTGGGAGCGTTGGTAAACAAGATCGGTCTTGCACAATATCACAAGAAGCACAGAACCAAACCGATCTTGAACAAAATTCAATACCAGGGTATGAGCAGGAACGAAGTCCTCCGACTTTATCATGATGTGTGGGAAAAGGTGACGCAATACGCAAGGGGTGAAAATCCGGTTTGGATGCTGGACTGTGAACGTTTGGCGGAAAGGTTCCATTTTTATGCTGGCATGGTGGTTCCCAAGGAGTGGGCTTCCGAACAACAAAATGTTTTCTTCATCATGAGCGGTTATGCGTTCATGGTACGTTATTACACCAATCAAGAACTGCAGGAATCACATGAAGAGGAGGAAGAAGCTTATGCTTAAACAAAATAGTGAATTTCTGTTTGCATTTGAAGCGGTAATGACAAACCCGAATGGAGATCCCGACCAAGAAAACAAACCGAGAATGGATTACGATACCAAGACCGCATTGGTGAGCGATGCAAGAAGGAAGCGGGACTGTCGGGAGTTTCTCAAACGCAAAGGGTATCCGATCTTCGTGGATACCATTGAAGAGCAGAAAGTTCCCGCCGAAGCGATGTTTGAACATATTGTCAAGAAGTGGATGAACGATGATGCCCGATTCTCTAATTTGCTAAATTCCCGTCCTTCGTTGCAGGAGAAATGGAACGATCTCTCCGGGAATATAAAGAAGCAAGGCGGTTATCTCGAAATCTATGAGGAATTGAAAAAGGAAGCCAAAAAGGGCGAATTGAAAAAGCTATTTCCCAGACTTAACAACGAATTGATCACCGCGATCATCCAGGAAGAACTGATAGACGTCCGATTGTTCGGAAGCGCCATGGCCGTCGAGAACGTAACGCGGACATTTACCGGACCTGTGCAGATCTCCTGGGCATATTCCTTGCATCCGGTTGAACTGGTGAAATCCAACACGATTACTTCCATCATGAATGAGGACAACTCAACTTTCGGCAAAAAGCACAAATTGTACTATGGATTGTTCATGCACAGCGGAACTGTTAACAAATATGCAGCCAAACTGACAGGAATGACCGATCAGGATCTGCAGTTGTTCCGAAAAGCGTTGGTACAAGGCATGATGCAGAATCAGACCGACAGCAAGCAAGGACAAACGCCCTTATTCTATTTGGAAATTCAGTATACACCCGAGTTTGATGGCTTCATTGGGGATATTCGAAAATATGTGAGTGTAAGTTATGACGAGAACAAGCCGATCCGTTCACTGGGAGATTTGAATCTGTCGTTTGATGTTCTGCAAAATGTGATTCAGGAATTGAAGAACAGAGGATATATCAGAAAAGTTGTGGGATGGCATCATCCGATCGGCAATTATAGACAAGCCTTTCAATTTGAATTTGACGAAATCGTCGATTTGTGGCAGCCGGTTACGGAGGGGTCGGTATGAATGTGCTTTCCTTCCATTTGAAAGGAAAGATGGCGCATTTTCGAAGGTACTATTCGAATTCTTCAGCTCTTTCATACACCATTCCGCCGCGAACCACGATTATTGGAATTACGGCCGGTTTGCTGGGTTACCCGCGGGACAGTTATTATGAGGCTTTTTCCAAAGACCAGTGCAAAGTTGCCGTTAGTGTGCGGGCGCCGATCAAAAAACAAATTCAAAAACTCAATCTGCTAATGGTCAAAACGCCAAATGATCTAAACGGTTCGCAGGAATACCATTCCCAGACGGCAACAGAAATCGTGCTGCCTCAAAATATTCGAACAGGTTGCATTGATTATCAGATTTGGCTGTCTCATCAGGACCAATCCATTATGGACAGATTGCATTCCTTTATATCTGGTCCGGGTTATATCACCAAAGGGACATCCGTCTCCCTTGGTACCGCCCAACATTTGGGATGGGTGGAAGATGGACAAGCATTGGAAGGAGAGAAAAGCGAGGAGGGATTGGCCGAGATTCACTCGGTCATCCCTTCCAGGAAATTGATCAAGATTGATTTTTCAAACCCGTCATCCGACTATCGTTTATTTAAAGAAGACATGCCCCTTGAATTTGACAAGGAACGCAAATTGGTCGATAAGGAGAACATGCTGATTAATGTTCATTCTTCGCCTGTCCGCGCGCATGTAACGGATTTTGTTCGTCTGAGCAATGGCGAAATTATTACGTGGATGGAGTAGATGGTAGAATGGCTGCGTGGGATGATCTAATTCTGGCTCATTTTGACAAGAAAATAAACCATCACCAACTGCTGGAAGTCCACTTGAAACAAACCGCCGCCATCATGCTAGAATCACTGTCCGCGGCTGTTAAATTTGATGTGCTTCAGGAACAAGAATTGCAAACTATCGTTGCGGCAATCGGTAAATTTCATGATCTGGGGAAATTTACCGATTTTTTTCAATCATACATCAAGAACGGCAATAATCCGGGAGAATTGAAAAATCATTCGCATATTTCCGCACTTGCGCTCTATCGTTATATGCAATTGACCAATCCATTGTCTTGTGATTCTCGAAGTCAGGAAGTTCTGCTTTTTCTGGTGTATTTATCGGTCCGATTGCACCACAGTCATTTGACAACTAATGGACTTTTTTCAGGTTCAGATGTCATGTATACGGCTACTATTTTGCGGCAGCAAACCGCTCAATTGCTTAAGCGGGCAGATCAAATCAAGTCATTGTATGAAACTGAACAGTCTGTATTGGACCAAATTCTTGATATCGTCCCGCTTCTTCACAGCAAAAACCTCACACAGATACACAACAAACTGCTGAGCAGACGAAAGCATGAAAGATGGTACTTCATTTTGTTGTACCTGTTCTCCTTATTGATCGACTCGGACAAGTTGGATTCCGCTCAACTCGGTAAGAGAGTACTCGCGGATCTGTCACCCAATCTGGTCACCCAATACTTGCACATTAAGCACGGTAAAGACAGTCAATCCACTACCACCCATGGTGTAAACAATCAACGTGAAAAAGCAAGGCGGTCTATTCTTGCCGTTGTCGAATCATTATCGGATGACCAATTAAGAGAATATCGGTTGTTCACGCTCACCGCGCCCACCGGGATTGGCAAAACTCTGTCATCTTTACAGGCTGCGCTTGTATTGCGCGAAAAGTTGAAACCTCTGCTCGGCAGGTATCCGCGAATTATAACAGCCATTCCGTTTATTAACATTTTGCAGGGGACTGAAAAAGATTACAGAGGAACACTCGGAGAACAACCCCATTTGATTGTTCACCATCAGAATGCCGACTTTTATGCTTCGAAATCATCGGAAGATGTGCCTCTCGACAAAAAACTGCTTGAAGTAGAGTCTTGGGAGGGCGACATCATTCTCACAACGTTTGTACAGTTGTTTCAAAGTTTATTTACTGGAAACAACCGTCGCCTGAAGAAGTTGAACAAACTGGCGGGCAGCATTGTCATCCTGGACGAAATTCAATCGATTCCCGAGAAATATATGCCGCTTATCGGCGCTTGTCTGATCAAACTGGGGGAGTACTACGGAACTCGATTCATTCTCATGACCGCGACTCAACCCAAGATCATTGATCTGGGGGTTCGCTTGCTGGAAGAATCCAATTCCTCAATGCCCAAAGAACAATTCATCAAAAGAATCGAGTTGCTACCGGATTATCCTAGTTATTTTCAATCCCTGAAGCGGACCAAGATTATCCCAGTCTTGGACAGAAAGATGAACATCAATGAGTTTGTGGACTTTTTCCTGAGCACCTGGAAACAAAGATCGAGCCTTATCGTTGTCAACACAATAAAGCAAAGCTTGGAGCTCTATCGAAGACTGATTGATCAGGAACTGGAGGACACGGAAATCCGGTACCTGTCCACGAACCTATTACCGAAGCACAGAAAGGCAACCATTGAAGAGGTCAACGGGCTGCTCGAATCGGGGCGAAGAGTCATTTTGGTTTCCACTCAAACCATTGAAGCCGGGGTTGATTTGGATTTCGAAGTCGGTTACCGGGCCCTTGCCCCGTTGGAGTCCATCGTGCAAACCGCCGGGCGGGTCAACCGAAAAGGCATGAAGGTAGATGATGAAGAAAAACCAGTGGTTTGCCCGGTGTTTGTGTTGGAACTTGGTGATGGTCATCATTATGTATACGATTTGCAACATCTGGAACGGACCAGGCACTTCTTGTCCGCGTATGCCGGAAAAGAGATTGCGGAACGGGATTACCAGTCTTTGATTGAAAGCTATTACGCCGAACTGTACAAGCACCCGATTGCCGACGCATCGAGCGTGATATGGGATGGTATCATGACATTAAGTTTCGATAAAATCCAACAATTTCAGTTGATTGAAAAAATCGGTGAAGTCGCTGACGTATTTGTGGAATGGGACGAAGAAGCCAGCCGTTTGGCCGACTGTTATTGTGAACTGAAAGAAACCAAGACTCGATATGATCTGAATATTCTCAAGGGCATTATTCCCGCTGACGAGATCAACAAATTTGACCCGGAATTGAACTTCCATCAGCGGAAGGCCCTTCTCAAGATTGTCATGAGCAAAATGGGGGACTATATGATTCAGATTCGCTATACCCGGCTCCAAAAAAACCGCCCATTCTCGTTTACACACCGATGCTCAAATGGAGTGGAGGCTCCATTTTTCTGGGTTCCTGCCGAGGAGCTTAAGCGCTATTACAATCCCAACATCGGCTACTTGGATGAATCGGGTGAAGCATATCTTATTTAGAATCGGAGGGATGATATTGCTGGGATCCATTGATGATCGATATGTCATGCCCATTACCGGTACACATATTTGGTATTACTACATCTGCAAACGGGAAGTTTGGCTGATGATTCATCAAATTGCTCCAGATCAAGAAGATGAAAACGTGGATTTGGGCCGGTTCATCAACGAGCACACATATCAGAGGAACAAACAGGAAGTAGCAATCGGCAGCATAAAAGTGGATCGAATACGTCGGGAAGATGGGCAGTTAATCATTGGGGAAGTCAAGAAGTCATCAGCTTTCCTTGAGAGTGCCCGATACCAGCTTTTGTATTATCTTCGCACCTTGAAAGAAATGGGGATCCGGGCGCAAGGAGAGCTTCTTTTTCCGGAAGAAAAGAAACGCGAGACCGTGATCCTTACGGACCAAACAGAAAAAGAACTGGATGCGGCCATTGCGGATATTCGCAGAATCGCCAGAATGCCGGTTGCTCCCAAACCCGTGAAGATCGGTTTTTGCCGTCGATGCGCCTATCGGGAATACTGTTGGGCGGAGGAAGGCGAATGAAGAAAACGCTGTATATTTTTAAAAGCGGAGAATTGCGCCGCAAGGACAACACGCTGTTCTTCGAATCGGAAGAAGGCAAGCGGGTCATTCCCATCGAGGATACGAACGATATTTACATATTCGGTGAAGTGGATGTCACAAAGAGGTTTCTTGAATTTGCCTCACAGAAGGAGGTTTGCATTCACTATTATAATCATTATGGCTACTACGTGGGCACTTTCTACCCTCGGGAACATTTGAACGCAGGCCATGTTGTGGTCAAGCAGGCCGAGTACTATATTGATCTTAACAAGCGGGTTCAACTGGCCAGAAAGTTTGTGGAAGGCGCGATCGGCCAGATGCGGCAGGTCCTTCGTTATTACAGAGGTAGGGTCAAGGAAGGCTCAGATGAATTGGTTATGATACTGGATCATATTGACAACCAAACCAAATATCTTTCGGATGCGACCACTGTAGAAGAACTAATGGCCGTTGAAGGACATATTCGCGAATCCTACTACAAAGCGTTTGATATCATACTGAATAATCCGGATTTCCCTTTTGAGAAGAGAAGCAAACGACCACCCCTGAATCGCCTGAATGCGTTGATCAGTTTCGGCAACTCGATCTGTTATACGATGGCATTGAGCGAAATTTATAAAACTTATCTCGATCCCCGCATTGGCTACCTTCATTCATCAAATTTTCGACGGTTTTCGCTGAATCTGGATGTTGCAGAAGTGTTCAAGCCGATTGTGGTTGATCGTCTTATTTTTACGCTTATTAACAAGAAAATGATTACCAAGAAGGATTTTGACAAACACACCGAAGGCATCATGTTGTCTGAGGCTGGGCGCCGTACTTTCGTCAGTGAACTGGACAAAAGGATGCAGACGACTGTCAATCACCGGCATTTGGGCAAATCCGTCTCCTATCGGCGTATGATGCGACTGGAGCTTTATAAGTTGCAGAAGCATATCCTGGGCGAAAGAGAGTATACACCGTATCAATCGTTATGGTAGCAGAAGCGGGGTGGTGAATGTGTTTGTTATTCTGGTTTATGACTTTGGAGAGAAACGTGTTGCCAGAGCATTGAAGATAGCCCGCAAATATTTGCATTGGGTACAGAATTCTGTGTTTGAAGGCGAGATCTCAGTTGCAAATTATGAAAAGCTGAAGAGGGAATTGAAAAAACTTATGGATGAGGAAGAAGACTCGGTCATCTTTTACACCTTCCGATCTACTAAATATACGAAAAGAGAATTGCTGGGTTTAAAGAAAGGCGGGGATGAGAATATACTGTAAGTGAATTGTCGTCGACCCCCAATAGCGTAAAAATCCCCGGGGATCGACGACAATGGCTTAATTCCGGGAACGCTGATATTTTCAGGATTCTGTGGTACACTCGATACTAATACTAGCATTTCATGGATTACAGCAAATCTAATTAAATAGCTTGATATTACAGGATTTTTTGGGGTTCTGATAGTACCTATAAGGAATTGAAACCAATGAGCAGCCGGGCTCATCCCTGCTGCTCCTTCTCCAGTTCTGATAGTACCTATAAGGAATTGAAACCACAATCTTTTTGGTATAATAGAATCAGAAAGAGCGAAACGTTCTGATAGTACCTATAAGGAATTGAAACTTTTCCGGCATCGGTGGTATAGACCTCGCAGCACAGTTCTGATAGTACCTATAAGGAATTGAAACTCGATTCCGCATTGAATTCCCTTGTTGACGGCGACTTCGAGTTCTGATAGTACCTATAAGGAATTGAAACCTGCTTGGGTAGATGAAAATGAAAAAGTCATGAAATTGAGTTCTGATAGTACCTATAAGGAATTGAAACCCAGAGATCCGGAAATGAGATATTCCCCGCAAGGAGTGTTCTGATAGTACCTATAAGGAATTGAAACATCCAATACGAGAAAATCAGTGAGAACCGACGCATCGTTCTGATAGTACCTATAAGGAATTGAAACGTTTTCGAGGGTTGTTTCATCCGTTCCCACTTGTTAGTTCTGATAGTACCTATAAGGAATTGAAACATATCATAGAGCAGTTGCAAGAGGAAAACCGGAAACTGGTTCTGATAGTACCTATAAGGAATTGAAACCGCGCTGGCCGGTGTAGACATTGATGGGAAGGCCAACTGTTCTGATAGTACCTATAAGGAATTGAAACTATTAGGAGCCGCCGGGGCGGCGCGAATCATTGTATTGTTCTGATAGTACCTATAAGGAATTGAAACAAAGTGGGGGATATGCAGGATTGGCGCTAAATGTTAAGTTCTGATAGTACCTATAAGGAATTGAAACTCGGCCATGTTTATCCTCCCCATCCATCACCGCCAGCAGTTCTGATAGTACCTATAAGGAATTGAAACTAGCCGATTTTGACCACAATCTCGCCGTAATAGGTGAAGTTCTGATAGTACCTATAAGGAATTGAAACCGAGGTCCTCGAGGAAGGGAAACGAATCGAGAGCGGACAGGTTCTGATAGTACCTATAAGGAATTGAAACCACGCTGCGGGGCATGAAGGTCGAGGAAGAAGATAGTTCTGATAGTACCTATAAGGAATTGAAACTCGTTTAGGTATAAACCATCAAGACGCACCTTCTGGAGTGTTCTGATAGTACCTATAAGGAATTGAAACGACCCCGGACCGTCAGTTTCTATCCGCATGCAATAGCGTTCTGATAGTACCTATAAGGAATTGAAACACTTTTCGCCATTTGTGTGTGTCAATTCGATCATGCTTGAGTTCTGATAGTACCTATAAGGAATTGAAACTAGGAGATTTCGATCACACCTTCATCCGGGAAGTGAGTTCTGATAGTACCTATAAGGAATTGAAACAAAACTACCGTGCTTATGTGATCGCGCTGCGGAACTATAGTTCTGATAGTACCTATAAGGAATTGAAACACCGAATACGAGGTGGACCAAATATGGGCCGAGGCCGTGTTCTGATAGTACCTATAAGGAATTGAAACGGGTGTATAAATACCGCCTAATCTCTCAAATAATTCCCGTTCTGATAGTACCTATAAGGAATTGAAACCTTTCGAGGATATCCCCCTCATAAATCTCCTTGCCGTTCTGATAGTACCTATAAGGAATTGAAACCCGCTTCGTGACGATTCTATTCCGAGCCGGAATCGGCCGTTCTGATAGTACCTATAAGGAATTGAAACCTGATGTAGGCGAGGCGGGGCGAGCAGAGGGATGCGGCGGTTCTGATAGTACCTATAAGGAATTGAAACACCAGTTCGTTTTCCACCCCATCACCTTTTCCGCCACCAGTTCTGATAGTACCTATAAGGAATTGAAACCCTTCTTGGTTCACATGCTTTCCAATCGAAACAATGTTCTGATAGTACCTATAAGGAATTGAAACTCGAGAGCGGCACTTATGAAGGTTTTGTGAAGCATTACAGGTTCTGATAGTACCTATAAGGAATTGAAACAGAACCTGCGCGCGGTCTCCGGCGGCGAGCTCACGATTCGTTCTGATAGTACCTATAAGGAATTGAAACTGTAAACGACGACTACATTCGAATGGTCGATATCGAGCGAGTTCTGATAGTACCTATAAGGAATTGAAACTTTTGAGGTGGTGGCGTTTGGGTGCTAAGAAACTGCTTGAGTTCTGATAGTACCTATAAGGAATTGAAACTGGAAAGACTGCTTGACTAACTTTGGAGGGATTGAACAGTTCTGATAGTACCTATAAGGAATTGAAACCCCACGTCGGACATTTTCTCGCCGGCGGACTTGAGCTGTTCTGATAGTACCTATAAGGAATTGAAACTCGCGAAGGCCGATGAGGACGAGCGCGGAAACGTCGACGTTCTGATAGTACCTATAAGGAATTGAAACAGAAATTGCAACAAGAACAAGCCGCACTATTGAAAAAAGTTCTGATAGTACCTATAAGGAATTGAAACCGGTCCACGCCTACGAGTACAGCGGCGAGCGGATTGTCGGTTCTGATAGTACCTATAAGGAATTGAAACTCTGGACGCTGGCGCGGACGGCTACCGGCGTGGGCGGGCAGGTTCTGATAGTACCTATAAGGAATTGAAACTCCCTGCAAACCGGATATTTTCGAAGCGACCTATGAGCGTTCTGATAGTACCTATAAGGAATTGAAACTTTTACAGGAGTAACTCATGCGCCGGGTAAACTCCGGCTAGTTCTGATAGTACCTATAAGGAATTGAAACTGGACATGGATGCCATCGAGAGATACGCGAGGGAGCAGTTCTGATAGTACCTATAAGGAATTGAAACTTGCCACGCTGTCCGAGCATTACGGGATCGCGGCGCCGGTTCTGATAGTACCTATAAGGAATTGAAACAGCTCGACGTGGTGGATGTGGTGGCCGAGAAGGTCGTTCTGATAGTACCTATAAGGAATTGAAACCGAGTTGATTTGCATGATAACCATCAACGTCATCCGTTCTGATAGTACCTATAAGGAATTGAAACCCGTTCGCAGTCTCGATCTTGTGCTTGAGCTCGAGTAGGTTCTGATAGTACCTATAAGGAATTGAAACAATCGTCTTCCGTTGCCGTCGGCTTAATTTCGCCGTTCTGATAGTACCTATAAGGAATTGAAACTCGGATGATGTTTGCGGTGGCGCTTAGCAAGTAGTGAGGTTCTGATAGTACCTATAAGGAATTGAAACCGGTGCTGCGCGATGCGTATGAGGCAGAAGATGTTTTTTAGTTCTGATAGTACCTATAAGGAATTGAAACAACATCTGCGCCCGGCGTATCGATTCGTCAGCTTCCAGCGTTCTGATAGTACCTATAAGGAATTGAAACTGGCTTATGCGTGGGACATGGAGACCAACACACGGTTCTGATAGTACCTATAAGGAATTGAAACCGACGCTCTACAGATGGCTTGAGGATGAGAGGGAGAGTTCTGATAGTACCTATAAGGAATTGAAACAGCAATTGCTTGAGATTGGTCTAAAGAAGCGTAAAGGCGAGAGTTCTGATAGTACCTATAAGGAATTGAAACTTGCCCTTGAGCGCGCCGGTAAGAGCTCGCACAGCGTCCGGTTCTGATAGTACCTATGATGCTAGACTGAATAGTGGACACCGAGAATCGAGAATGCGACAATAAATTCAGCAAAATCGAGGTGTCCGAAGATGAGTCAAAAGTATGACAAAGACTTCAAAATCCAAACCGTGAGGATGATCC
>Ga0207875_100540_pt1 | contig 13851 bp, 10 predicted proteins | sample CeladaPassage60A_FD_187476 | JGI IMG/M metagenome (GOLD analysis project Ga0207875, IMG submission 187476) | Cellulose-adapted microbial communities from the Joint BioEnergy Institute, USA - Passage3 60A (SPAdes) (version 2) | ecosystem: Engineered > Bioreactor > Continuous culture > Unclassified... | reverse complement strand
TAGACAAAAAAAACGGCTGTACGCACCCTTGCCCACAGCCGTTTTCTCTAAAACCATTTACTCCTTGGTTTCGCGCGCAAGCAGTTCTTCGACGCTCACACCCACTTCGGCATGACCACCGAAAGCGGTACCCGTCTTCATCGCTTGGAAATTCTTCATCGCCAGCTCATACGCACGGTCGGGCAAATTGACGTACCCCACCTCTTTGGCCAACTTTCCAGCGTGCTTGAGGTAGAACGCGACGAATTCACGCACTTCCGGTTTCTCTTTGGCCGCTTTGGCATTGACGTAGATGAAGATCGGGCGCGAAAGCGGTTGATAGGTACCGTTATTCACCGTTTCGACGCTGGGCGCGACCGCTGGCGAATTTTCGTCCTTCTTGATCTTCACCGCTTTCAGTTTGTCTTGGTTCTCAAGATAGTACGCCAGGCCGAAGTAACCGAGCGCGTTCTCATCCGAGCTCACGAACTGCACGACCACGTTGTCGTCCTCAGACGCCAGGTAGTCGCCACGGCTCGACTTGGCTTTACCCACGATCGCTTCGGTGAAATAGTCGAACGTTCCCGAATCCGACCCAGCACCCGCGAGTTTGAGCGGCCGATCCGGAAAACGGGGAGAGACCTGCTTCCAGTTGGTGATCACCCCTTGCGCTTCGGGCGCCCACATCTTCTTGAGTTCGGCAACCGTCATCTCTTCGGCCCAGGTGTTTTTCGGGTGGATCACCACGGTGAGCGCGTCGAACGCCACAGGGAGTTCGATGTACTGGATGCCGTTTTCGGCACACAACTTCATCTCTTTTTCGAGAATCGGGCGCGACGCGTTGGAAATATCGGTCTCGCCACGGCAGAACTTCTTGAAACCGCCACCGGTTCCCGAAATGCCGACGGTGACTTTCACCTTACCGCGCTGCGCGGTCTGGAACTCCTCCGCAACGGCTTCGGTGACGGGATAGACGGTGCTCGAACCGTCGATCTTCACTATTTTTTCCGCCGCGAAGGTCACCGCCGGGGTTGTGACGACACCCGCTACGGCAAGCGTGGCGACCAGGGAAAGGGTGTTGCGAAGTTTCATCGGACTGCTCCTTTGGGTTGCTGAGGATGACGGGGCGCAGTCTACCGAGCGAATGTGACAATTTGATGACACGCATTGTACCGCAACGGGCGCGTTCGTGATCCGTACCACGCACTCTTTGCAGTGGGTTCGGGGTCGATGGAATTGTTGACTTTGATTTTTCTTGTAAGAGATTCTGTAAACAATGCGCGCCGTTGTTCTGTGGATAACTCTGTTAACAATAGACTTCGTCCAGCAATGTGCTGTCGGTAATCTTGGGGATCGACTTGGATTTTGGCGGGGATCGTTTGGGGGCGAAAAAGCAGTCACCGTGCCATTTTTCTTTTATCGACAAATCATTGCATGATCTGTGCGTCAACTTTTCCCCAATGCGACCCACTCCGATCGGTTGCAGGATGGTTACCTGTAATGCAGGTTTCGGCTTGTGGATAATTTTGTGAATGAACGTGCACGACGCCGCCCACGCCGCGGCTTCCTGCGCAGGCATCGGCTTCGCGATCCCGTATCCTTGCGCACAATCCCGTAGTGGAGATTGACCGCCGCGAATTCGTCGAGGTCGAGCACCCCCAACACGACGAAGCTTGGTTTTTTTTCTGCGACGCAGCGTGCGATCGCTTGCTCGGCCCAGCGACAAGCCCGTTGCGGTTGGCCAATCCGGTGAGCGGATCGTGGTACGCGATCCGTTCGAGCGCTTCGGTCAAGTGCATCTCTTTGGTGACGTCGTGGACCAACCCGTGGATTTCGCTGACGCGGCCGTCGGCCAAGCGGTGGGTGCGAATGCGATACCCAGTAGCAGGTGTAGCAGAAACGCCACAGTGGACAAGCTGGGGATGGCGCGGGAACGGTTGACGAACCATCGTCTCTTTCTCAGCATGCACCGCAAACGGTACGTCAACGTTCCAACCGCCGTACCGGCGTTGTGTACAGGAGTATCCCCAGGGTTTTGGCGCATGTCTTGGCGGCTTTCAGGGGGTTATCCCCACGATTGGGCAGAATGTAGACTTCTTTTAGAGATATTTATAGAAAAACCAAACCATAATAACAGAACTGCCCTCTGAGGGGGATGCCGCGCGGCTTCGCGCCCGTTTGACGGCGAAGGGGTTCGTTCGCTACAGTGGCGATGGGTGACGTGTGCGCGACGCGTGGGTGAGGTACCATGTTGTTGGAGGTTTGTCATACCCTGCCGCTTGCGGTATCGGTGCCGCTATCACGGGACACGGTGTGGCAGCGTTTGTGGGAGCGCGTCACGTTCCCACAGCGGTGGATCGACGGGGTGACGGCGTGTGATGTGCTTTGGTACGCGCCCAAAGAAGCAGCGCTGACGCGGCGGATCGCGTTCGGTGACCGGACGTTCGAAGAGCGTGTGACGTGGCAAACGGGGGAATGGCTGCGGTTCGTCACTCAGGCAACCCCGGAATACCCCGGGAGTCTTTTGACCATCACCTTGGTGGAACGCGACGCGATGCGCTGGTCTTTGACCTTTTCCTATCGGCGGTTCGTGCGGGACGGTGACGCCACATTGCCGGACGGATCTGACCTCTCCGCCTGGTTGGCGGCGGCTTACCGCAGCGCAGACGAAGCGTATGTCGTTGCGCTTGCGCGGGCGTTACAAGCGGAGCAAGAGAGACGATGAGTTTGTGGCACGCATTGGGGATTCACGACTACGGCGCGTTCGTTTTGGGAACGGTTTTGGTGGTTTTGTTGCCAGGACCCAATTCGCTCTATGCGTTCGTCACCGCTTCGCGCCAGGGCCCCGCTGCGGGGTTTCGCGCGGCACTCGGGATTTTGACCGGGGACGCGATCCTGATGAGCGCCGCGGTGTTGGGCGCGGCGTCGCTACTGCGCTATCTGCCGACGCTCTTTGCCCTGTTGCAATTCGCAGGGGCCGCGTACCTGGCGTGGATGGGCGGCAAACTCGTCTGGGAAGCAGTGCGGCACGGGTGGGGTAAGCAAACGGCCACCGCGAACGAGGATGATCGGGCAGCCGCCCCCGAACCGGAACCGCGCCGGGTAGCGATCCACCCGTTTCGGCGGGCGTTGGTGATCAGCCTGTTGAACCCGAAAGCGATCCTCTTTTTCTTCTCGTTTTTCGTGCTCTTCGTCGATGCGGATGCGCCCCACCCCTATTGGGCGTTCGTCTTGTTGGGCGCGACGTTGCAGGGGATCAGCGCTACCTATCTCACCGTTCTGATCCTGGTTGGCGCGCGGCTCCACCGCTGGAGCCAAACCCGGCCGCGGGTCCAGGCGTGGGGGCTAGCGGCTACCGGCAGCGCTTTTCTGGTGTTCAGTACGAAATTGCTGCGCGACGCGTTCGCTCGCGTGGGGGGGTAAATCGATGGTGTCAACTTCGCCACTCTCAATCGTGATCATCGGCAGCGGCGCCGCCGCTACCGCCGCTGCGCTCAAAGCCACGGAGCAGGGCGCGCGCGTGACTCTGATCGAGCGCGGGGTCATCGGGGGGACATGCGTCAATGTGGGGTGCGTGCCGTCCAAAATCCTGATCCGTGCCGCGCAGGTCGCTCAGTTACGGCGAAACAGTCCTTTCGACAGTGGAATCTCAGCCACGCCACCGACCATCGATCGCGCTGCTTTGTTCGCGATGCAACAGGCGCGTGTCGAGTCATTACGGCAAGCGAAGTATATCGAGACGCTACGCAGCAACCCGGCGATCACCTGGGTAGCGGGTGAAGCGCGCTTGCGCGATGCGTCTCATGTGGCGGTTCGCACCGCGGCAGGAGCGGAGACGGTGATCGGGTTCGATCGCTGTCTGATCGCAACTGGGGCGCGCCCAGCCGTTCCTCCGATTCCGGGGTTGGCCGAAACGCCCTATTGGACATCGACCGAAGCGCTGGCAAGTCCAACCATTCCTGAGCGGTTGGTGGTAATCGGCGGCTCCGTGGTCGCGGTGGAGTTGGCGCAGGCTTTTGCACGCTTGGGAAGCCGTGTGACGGTTTTGGCGCGCAGTCGCCTCCTTTCCCAGGAAGATCCCGTAATTGGCGCGACGTTGACCGAGGCGTTTCGCGCCGAAGGGATCACGGTATGGGAGCGAACGACCTTCGAAGCGGTTCGCTATCGGGATGAGCGCTTTACCGTGACCACCAACCACGGCGCGTTTGAGGCAGAGCGGGTGTTGGTGGCCACGGGGCGTGTACCCAATACGGAGCGGCTGGGGCTTGCGGAGGTCGGGATTAGGACGACGCGCACCGGCGCGATTGTGGTCGACAACGAGCTGCGCACGAACGTGGCGACGATTTTCGCCGCGGGGGATTACACCCAACTGCCGCAGTTGGTTTATGTGGCTGCCGCAGCGGGTACACGGGCCGCAATCAATATGACCGGCGGTTCGGCGACGCTCGATCTGACGGTGGTGCCGTCCGTGGTCTTTACCGATCCGCAAGTGGCCACGGTCGGGCTTTCAGAACAGGACGCGCAGCAGCAAGGGCTAACGGTCGCGTCGCGCACGTTGTCGTTGGCAAACGTGCCCCGGGCACTGGTCAATTTCGAGACGCGCGGCTGTATCAAATTGGTCGCGGAAGCGGGATCGGGGCGCCTCTTGGGCGCCCAGGTGGTGGCACCGGAGGCAGGAGAGGTAATCCAAACCGCGGCACTGGCGATTCGCCACCGCATGACGGTCGCTGACCTCGCCGAGCAACTTTTCCCCTACTTGACGATGGTGGAAGGGTTGAAGCTCGCCGCGCAGACCTTTACCCAGGATGTGAAACGGCTTTCGTGCTGCGCCGGTTAAACAGGCACTTCCTCAGTGTTCGGTGTGAGATGTTCGAGAACCCATTCCGGTGAAATGTCTTGACCATTTGGCCAAGTCAAAGCGCCCAGAAAAGGAAAGACTCGGCAGAAATAATCGCGATCTTGTAGCTCTTGAAACCCTTTTTTGCTGAGGAGCGGGGTCAGGTCCACGATTCCTTCTTTTCCGTCGGCAAGCTTCAAGTGAAGTCGGTAGCCGTCCAACGGTTTTACTTTGACAACGTCCCAATCCATCTGTGGTTCCTCGTGGTTACAGAGGGTCGATCCGATACGGAGGAATACCTTGTTGGGCCAGTTCCCAGTTGGCGAGCAGTTCGTCCCGCCTCAACTCGATCCACGCTTGGACGAGTCGAAGTTGTTTGCGCGGTAACTCACCTGCCAACAATTCACCCTCTTCGATATCAATCGCTGCTTCGAATTCGCCATATCGGGCATGGATATGAGGGCGGTGGTGTTGACTACCTTCCATCAGGTACATTCGAATAATAATGCCATAAAACATTGCCAGTACTGGCATCATTCACACATCCAAATTACGCACGAAGAGCGCGTTCGCCTCGATGAACTCGCGCCGCGGTTCGACCGCATCGCCCATCAGGGTCGAGAAGATTTCGTCGGCGGCGATCGCGTCTTCGATCTGCACTTTGAGCAGCCGCCGGGTTGCCGGATCCATCGTCGTCTCCCAGAGCTGTTCCGGGTTCATTTCGCCCAACCCTTTGTAGCGTTGTTTGACGATCTGGCGTTCTACTTCGGCCATCAGCCAAGCGACCGCATCGGCGAAATGGCGGACCGTCTGCCGTTTTTCGCCGCGCCGCACTTCCCCTTCACCTTGTACGAGCGTCGCAGTGGTTTCGGCAACGTGCATCACGGTTTGCCAATCCCCAGATTCCAGGAGTTCGGCATCGAGCAGGCTGCGCTTGATGAGCCCGTGTTCGGTGCGTTCGATGCGTAAGCTCCATTGATCGCGCTCTTCGTCGAATGCGGCGAGGACGCGGAGTTGGTCGCCCAGCACCGCCTGCAACCGTTGGGCGCTTGCGACGGCGTTTTCTTGGTTGCTGAGGTCGATCGCAATCGCGTGGTTCAGAATCGTTTGCAGAATGGTGGGGTCGATGAGGGCGCTATGGCGGTCGATGATCCGTTGCGCGCGTTGCCATTGGCGCAACAGCCCCAAGAGTGTTTCGTCGCGAATCGGTGCGGCGTCTGGCGCCGGGAGGAGTTCGGCCTCTTGCGCCGCCAGTTCGATGAGAAATTGCTGTAATTCCGCGTCGTCTTTGAGGTAGCGCTCGGTCTTACCCAGTTTCACCTTGTAGAGCGGGGGTTGCGCGATATAGACGTGGCCGCGTTCGATCAGCTCCGGCATCTGGCGGTAGAAGAAGGTGAGCAGCAGTGTTCGGATATGGGCGCCGTCGACGTCGGCGTCGCTCATCAGGATGATGCGGTGGTAGCGCAGCTTCTCCGGTTTGTAGTCCGCTTTGCCGATCCCGGTGCCGAGCGCGGTGATCAGCGTGGCGATCTCCTGGCTTTGCAGGAGTTTGTCGAAACGCGCTTTTTCGACGTTGAGGATTTTGCCTTTGAGCGGCAAGATCGCTTGGAAGCGGCGGTCGCGCCCTTGCTTCGCGGAGCCACCGGCGGAGTCGCCCTCGACAATGAAGAGTTCCGATTTTGCCGGGTCTTTCTCTTGGCAGTCGGCAAGTTTTCCCGGCAGCCCCACGCCGTCGAGTACCCCTTTGCGGCGCGTGATTTCGCGCGCTTTGCGCGCCGCTTCGCGGGCGCGTGCTGCTTCGACGATTTTGCCGACGATCGCTTTCGCTTCGTTGGGGTGTTCGAGCAGGAAGGTTTCGAGCGCTTTGCCCACTACCTCTTCCACCGCGGTGCGCGCTTCCGAACTCACCAGTTTCATTTTGGTTTGGCTGGCGAATTTCGGGTCGGGCATCTTCACGGATAGGACGCAGGTGAGCCCTTCACGCATGTCGTCGCCGGTGATCTCGACTTTCGCTTTTTTTGCGATTTCGTTCGCTTCCAGGTATTTATTGATCACCCGCGTCATCGCGCTGCGCAACCCGGTGAGGTGGGTGCCGCCGTCGGGTTGCGGAATGTTGTTGGTGTAGCAAAGCACCTGTTCGGCGAAGCTGTCGTTCCACTGCATCGCCACTTCGATGCTGATTTCCGCTTCGTGCCCGACGTCTTGCGGGACGGTGACCGCGCCGCTCGCGTGGAAGATGGTGGGGTGGAGCGGCTGCTTGTTGCGGTTGAGGTATTGGACGAAGCCCTTGACGCCGCCCGAGAAGGCGAAGTCCTCTTCTTTGCCGGTGCGTTGGTCGATGAAGCGGATCTTGACGCCGTTGTTGAGAAACGAAAGTTCGCGCAGGCGTTTCGTGATCTGGTCGGCATGGTATTCGATCGTGCCGAAGATCTCTTCGTCCGCAAGCCAATGGACTTCGGTGCCGCGCTTTTGCGTCGCACCCACCACCTTCATCTTGCGCACGTGCACCGGTTCCCCGCCGCCGGGTGGGGTTTCCCAGGTTTCGTCGAAGAGGGTGGGCACGCCACGAGAAAATTCGAGGACGTGTTTGTACCCGTCACGCCAGATGGTGAGTTTGAGCCATTTGGAGAGTGCGTTCACACACGAGACGCCGACACCGTGAAGCCCGCCGGAGACTTTGTAACTGTTCTGGTTGAATTTGCCACCGGCGTGCAGCACGCACATCACGATCTCTGCGGCGGAGCGTTTCGGTTCGTTTTTGTCGTCCCATTTGATGCCAGTGGGGATCCCGCGGCCGTTGTCGCGCACCGAAACCGAGTTGTCGGCGTGGACCGTCACGACGATGTCGTCGCAGTAGCCAGCCAGCGCTTCGTCGATCGCGTTGTCGACCACTTCGAAGATCATATGGTGGAGCCCCGTTCCATCGGAGGTATCGCCGATGTACATGCCGGGGCGTTTGCGGACCGCTTCGAGCCCTTCGAGTTGTTGAATCGCGCTTTCGTCGTAGGTTTGGGTCATTGCGTTTTCCTGGACCATCGGTTTGATTCGCTGCGTTCGTTCGGTGGTGTGCGTTGTTTCACAGCCGCATCGGCATCACGACGTAATGGAAGTGTTCGTCGTCCGGTGTGGTGATGAGCGCTGCGGCCATGCTGTCTTTGAGTTGGATGTGGATCACTTCGTTGGTGAGCGCAGTGAGCACGTCGATGAGGTAGCTGACGTTGAAGCCGATCTCGAGTGGCGCCCCTTCGTAGTGGATCTCGATCTCTTCGACCGCTTCTTCGCGTTCGACGTTGTGCCCGGAGATGCGCACGAGCCCCGTTTCGAACGTGAGTTTGATCGGCCGCAATTTGTCTTCGGCAAGCACCGCAACCCGTTGCAGTGCGCGCAGGAGTTCAACCCGGTCGAAGACGATCCGCACGGGGTGGTTCATGGGGATTACCCGACGGTAATCGGGGAACTTCCCTTCGATGATTTTGCTGGTGAATTGCACCGCACCGGTGGTGAAGACCACTTGCCGTTCGGCGATGGTGATCGCCACCGGCTGGTCGCTGTCGGAGAGCAGACGCTGCAGTTCGAGGACCGTTTTGCGCGGCAGGATCGCTTCCCGTTCGTCGCGAAATTCCGGCATCGCCTCTTCGACGTGAGCGAGGCGATGCCCGTCGGTAGCGACCACGTGCAAATTCTGGTCGTGGAGGTGGAAAAAGAGCCCGTTCAGATAGTAGCGGACGTCTTGTTGGGCCATCGCAAACGCTGTGAGCGCCACCAAGCGGCGCAAGGTGTGTTGCGTGAGCGTCAGTTGGTCGCCTTCGCTGGGGGGGGTAAGGCGCGGGAAGTCGTGCGCCGGCAGCGTGTGCAACGTGAAGCGTGACCGTCCGCTCGTTATCTTGAGGGTGTTCTCTTCGGCAAGGAGCTGCACTTCGGCCCCGTCGGGCAAGCTCTTCAGAATATCGAGGAGCTTCTTCGCTGGCACCGCGCAGGCGCCGTTTTCCCCAGCCAATTCGCCAAGCGGTTGCCGAACGACGATTTGCGCTTCGAGGTCGGTAGCGGTGACGGTAAGACCGTCGTCGCTGCGCTCCAGCAGGAAACAGCCGAGGATCGGCTTGGTTTGCCGCTTTTCCACGATACCGGCCGCGGCAGCGAGCGGTGTGAGCAGCGTATCACGGGGGGCTCGAATCAGCATGGCGTCTCCTTGTTATCCGCGTAGCACTTGCAGTAGGACATGAACGTCGTGGTTGAGCTGTGGGTCTTGGTTGCGCAGTTCGGTGATCGTTCGGCAGGCGTGGATCACCGTGGTGTGGTCGCGGCCGCCGAAGGCTTCGCCGATCGCGGGCAGCGACAAAGGGGTGAGCTCTTTGGCGAGATACATCGCGACCTGCCGGGGGCGCGCGACCGCGCGGGTGCGTTTCTTAGAGTGCATCTCGGCCACTTTGATTTTGTAGTAGTCGGCCACCGTTTTTTGGATCTGCTCGACGGTAAGTTGCCGGTTGAAGGCGTTGAGCAGGTCCTTGAGCGCCTCTTTCGCCAGTTCCAACGTGATCGGGCGGGCCAGGAAATTGGCGTACGCAACCACTTTGTTGAGCGCCCCTTCGAGTTCACGCACGTTCGATTTGAGGTGCTTGGCAATGAGGAACGCGACGTCGTCAGCGAGGTCGATCGCCATCAGTTCCGCTTTTTTCTTGAGGATCGCCACCCGCATTTCGAGCTCTGGGGGTTCGATCTGGACGGTGAGGCCCCAGTCGAAGCGCGAGATCAAGCGGTCTTCCAACCCTTGGATGTCTTTGGGGTAGGTGTCACAGGTGATCACGATCTGTTTGCGCGCTTCGGTGAGCGCGTTGAACGCGTGGAAGAACTCCTCTTGCGTGCGGGTTTTGTTCTGGAAGAACTGGATGTCGTCGATCAACAGCACGTCGAGCGAGCGGTAGAACCGTTTGAACGCGTCGAAGCTCTTCTGTTGATAGGCGCGTACCACGTCGGCGTAATAGTCTTCGGCGTGGACGTACCGAATCACCGCGCGTGGGTTGTTTTGGAAGATCGCGTTGCCGATTGCGTGGATGAGGTGGGTTTTGCCCAGACCGACACCCCCATAGATGAAGAGGGGGTTGTAGGAGTTACCGGGGTGGTGCGCGACTTGCATCGCAGCGGCGCGCGCCAGATCGTTCGCGCGACCAGTGACCAGCGTCTCGAAAGTGGCGTTGGGGTTGAGCCGGGTTCGTTCGTAGAGCGCTTCGAGCGTCGGCGCGTGGGTCGGGTCGGCGTCATTTACCGCAGGCGGCTTGCGCCGAGCCCGTAACCGCGCAGTGGGGGGTGGGGAAACAGCGGCGGTGTTCGCAACTGCGGTGTCGGCAGATGGGACGGCGGCAGGCGCCGCAGGGCTGGTGGTCTTCTCTTCTTCTCCAGCGGAATCTTCTCCAGCCGAAACCGGTGCGGGTTCCACTGAAGGGGCTTCTGGTTCGGCGTGCGGGCGCGACGAAGCAACCGCATGCGCGGTTGGCGCCGTTTGCGGTTCGGTTGCGCCGGTTTGGGGGGCAGCAGCTGCATTGTCACGACGCGGCGGTTCTCCCAATGTCAATTCCGCGCGTTCGATGCCGAGTGCCGCGAGTTCGTCGGTGATGATGCCCCAGTAGCGTTCGCGTACCCACTGCAAAATGAAGCGGTTGGGCGCAAAGACGCGCAGTTCGGCACCCGCACCGTCCACTGCGACGCCTGCAAGCGGTCGAATCCAGGTTTTGTATTGTTGTACCGGGATCTTGCTCTGCAAGCGCGCGCAGCAGGTGTGCCAGAGGTCGTCGGATGGGGAAGGGTTCGTTTCGCTCATCGTTGCGAATTGTAGCGTGAAAGGGGATGAGCGAGAAGTTATCCACAGCGGTTGTGCAGTGACGGCCTGTCCGGGTCGGAGTGTGGGAAGGTGAGGAGAAAACGGGTCAGGCCCTCTCGCGACGTAACCGAAATCGACCCGCCATGTGCGACGACGATCGCTCGGACGATCGCCAACCCCAAACCCAATCCGGTGATCGATTCGGACGGGGTTTCTGAGGCGACGCGGTAGAAGGGATCGAAAAGATAAGGAAGGTGCTCAGGCGCGATCGGTTCCCCGACATTGGTGACGGACAAGGTTCGTTGCCCATTCGTTTCGCCGATTTCCAGCGTAACCGATGTTCCCGGATCGGCGTGGCGAATCGCGTTGGAGAGCAGGTTGCTGACAGCGCGGCGAAGCTGCATTCGGTCGGCCACGATCGCTCCCTTTCCCGCTACGATCAAGCTGATTCCTTTCTCTTCGGCAAGGGGTTCGAAAAATTCGACCAAATTGCCCAGTTCGATTTCGAGCAGAAAGCGCTCCTTGGCGAGGGTCGTTTCGGAATAACCCAGTTTGGCCAAATAGAGCATCTCGCTGACCATTCGGCTCAATCGGTCGATCTCTTCGACATTCGAGGCCAAGATCTCGCGGTAGGTTTCGGGATCGCGCTCACTGTGCAGCGCAACCTGTGTTTGGGTGAGGAGGTTGCTGAGCGGGGTGCGCATTTCGTGCGCCAAATGGGCAGAGAACGTTTCGAGGCGAACGAACGCAGTTTGCAGCCGATCGAGCATGCGATTGAGCTCTTGGGCAACCGTTGCGATCTCCTCAGGCATCGCAGAATCATCGAGCCGCCGATCGAGATGGTTTTGGGAGATCATCGTGGCGTGCTGGCGAATCGTCCGTAACGAAGCCAAACCGCGATAGACGACCCACCAACCGATTCCGACGGAAAGGGCGCTGGCGAGCAACGCATAGAAGAGGATTTGCTGATGAAACGTCTGCAAAAACCGGGTGTGGGTCTCGGTATCGACCGCGATCTGGATGGTCCATGCGGTGTTCGGTGCAAAGTGGGGCGAAACGGTGAATGAGAAAGCGCGATAAATTTTTCCCGCGCTGTGCCACTCTTCCCACCCTTTCCTGTCTTTGGTCACGGTTTGATCCCATGAGAACTGGCGGTTGTTGGCGAAGAGGAGTCTGCCGTTTTCGGTTCTGACTGCGACCACCACTCCAGGGTGGTGATTCAGTGCCTCTTGGAGTAACCACAGTGCGTCGTCGGTCGAGTTGGCGCGCTGCAAGAGCTCCAAGATCAACGCCCGTTTGTCGTTGAGGGTTTGTTGATCGAGACGGACGAAATGTTCGTCGCTCAGAAGCGTGACCAAACCCGCCAGTCCGAAAATCGCGCTGATCGTGATGAGTGCAAAGAGCAAGACGAGTTTGGCGGTGAGCGATCGGCGAATTTTCACGATCTGTCTCGCCTATCGCGCTTCCAAGACGTAACCCATCCCGCGAACGGTGTGAATCAATTTCGGCGTGCGCCCCTCGTCGATCTTTTGACGCAGCCGTCGGATCGCAACTTCGATCACGTTGCTGTCGCATTCAAAGTCGATTTCCCAAACTTGCGACGCGATCAGTGAGCGCGGTAGAACCTCTCCCTGCCGACGCAGGAGCAGTTCGAGCAAAGCGAACTCCTTTGCGGTGAGCGCGATGGTCTCCCCTCCGCGGCACACGCGACGGCGCAACAGATCGAGTTCCAGGTCCGCAGCGCGCAAAATCGTGGAGGAAAGGCTCTGACCGCCCCGTCTGAGGATCGTTCGGACACGGGCGAGCAATTCGGCGAACGAAAAAGGTTTGACGAGGTAGTCGTCAGCGCCCATTTCCAACCCTTTGACCCGATCTTCGACCCGGTCTCGTGCCGTGAGGTAGAGCGTTGGGGTGGTGATCCCTTCTGACCGAAGTCTGGCCAGCACTTGCCAACCGTCGAGGCCAGGGAGCATCACGTCGAGGATGATGAGATCGAAAGGGATTTCGCGAGCCAAATGAAGGCCATCGATGCCGTCTTGTACCCATTCCACATTGTAGCCAGCTTCGTGCAGCCCTTTTTTGAGATAGGCGCCGGTTTTGGGTTCGTCTTCGATCAAAAGGAGTTTTCTGACCATTTTGTCATCTTCCTGTCACGTGCGCGCAAGGAGCGAACGATTACGATCGCGTTGCCTTTTCCCTTTTGCCATAAAGTGGAGGATTGGATGAGAAACGATCGAGATCGGTTCCCGCAAGTCGCGATCGCATTGCCGAACGCGGGGCGGCGCCGTTTCGTCCGAGGTTTGGTCGCAGGGGGCGTGATCGCAAGCCTGTCACCGTGGGGGCGAGCCGCGGTGCAAGGAGTGACCGAGACGCGCACGGGTGCGGCGCCCGTGCTCAGCGGCACGAACATCGACCTGGTGGTTGCCGAGTCGCCGGTCAACTTCACCGGCAGGCCAAGGATGGCGACCACGATCAACGGCTCCATCCCGGCGCCAACGCTCAAACTTCGGGAAGGCGACACGGTCACCATCCGCGTCACCAACCGCCTGCGCGAGGCCACCTCGATCCACTGGCACGGGATCATCCTGCCCTACCAGATGGACGGGGTGCCTGGGGTCAGTTTCCCGGGCATCGCCCCTGGCGAAACCTTCACCTACCAGTTTCGCCTCGAACAAACCGGCACCTACTGGTATCACTCGCACTCCGGCATGCAGGAGCAGACCGGCATGTACGGGGCCTTGATCGTCGAGCCGCGTGAGGCAGACCCCATCCGCGCCGACCGCGACCATGTCGTGCTGCTGTCCGACTGGACCGACGAAGACCCCATGCGGGTGCTCGCCAAGCTCAAGGCGCAAAGCGACTACTACAACTTCAATCAGCCGACGGCGATCGATTTTTTCCGTGACGTGGCCGAGATGGGGCTTTCTCGTGCACTCGACAAGCGTGCGATGTGGAACCAGATGCGGATGAACCCGACCGATCTCGCCGATCTCTCGGGGGCGACATTGACCTACCTGATGAACGGCGTCACCCCTGCCGGCAATTGGACTGGCCTGTTCCGCCCTGGCGAACGCGTCCGTCTTCGCTTCATCAACGGCGCGGCCAACACCTTCTACGACGTGCGCATCCCGGGGCTCAAGATGACGGTGGTGCAAAGCGACGGGCAGAACGTCGAACCTGTCACCGTCGATGAGTTCCGCTTCGGGCCGGGCGAAACCTA
>Ga0207875_100536_pt1 | contig 13936 bp, 12 predicted proteins | sample CeladaPassage60A_FD_187476 | JGI IMG/M metagenome (GOLD analysis project Ga0207875, IMG submission 187476) | Cellulose-adapted microbial communities from the Joint BioEnergy Institute, USA - Passage3 60A (SPAdes) (version 2) | ecosystem: Engineered > Bioreactor > Continuous culture > Unclassified... | reverse complement strand
AAATCGTGTTGAAAAGTCGACAAAACCACATGGTAATATTGTCTGCTATCGTAATTTGAAGGAACAAACAGACGAAGCAATTAAGCTGTTTTCTCAAACAAATAGCGTCGATACTGTTTTGATGGACAGTTATGATAGTTACCTAGATAAATTCCTTCAAGCATTACAAGAGTTGAAGGCATTAGCTAATACACCTCAAGCAGTTGACCAGTTAGAACGCGAAGAAGAAAAACATGCGTTTATCATAAGCTTCCGTGAATTAACAAAAATATTGTCTAGGCTCCAAACATTTAATGAATTTGAATTTGATGAATCGATACTTGGTTTGAGTGAGCAAACTTATCAAGATTATAAAAGCAAGTATCTTCGAATTTACGATGAAGTAAGGCGTGAACGAGAGAAAGTATCGATTTTGTCTGATATTGATTTTGCGATTGAATTGATGCATACAGATAAAATTAACGTTAGCTACATCATGAATTTGATTCGTAACATTAATTTTGATGATGTAGATGAGCGGGATAAAGCGATTAAAGAAATTAAAACACAACTAGATCGAGCTGATAACGAAGAACTTCGATTGAAAGTAGATCTTATTAAAAAATTCTTGGAACAAGTTGCCCCTAATCTTAGCAATCAAGATTCGGTCGATGATTCATTCAGAGAATTCGAAAATGAGCAGCGGGAGTATGAAATTAAACAGTTAGCTGAAGAAATGAATGTGGCAGAAGAAAAAGTCAGCTATTTCATTCAGGAATATGAATATAGCGGTGTAGCTCCAATAGATGAAATCAGTGATTCTATAAAGGCTCCTTTTTTAAAGAAAAGAAAGATGGTTAAACAGATTTTAGATTTTATTTATGACAATACTCAAAAATATTCTTAATGTTATTTTTAATAATAGCAGAAAAATCTTGTTTTTCTGCTATTTTTTTTGTATATTTTAACCATGTATTTTTGTTATTATGAAAAATAGCAAAAAGGGGGTGGAAGTTTGCTTTTAGGGCAATTGGCGAATGTGTCTCAAGGAATTACCCTTTCCCGAATACAACCGACCAATCCAACTATGTCAGAGCGATTTTCTCTTTTCACGATGAAAGAAATGAACGAAAGTCTTGGATTTCAAATTTCATCGAGAGAAGAAGAACAATTTGCTGAAGTAGATAAACAAAAACAAAATCAAATAGTACTAACAGCAGAGAATATGGTTTTAATTAATCTTATTGCACGGAAAGCCGTTGTTGTGACAAATCAACATGTAGGGAAAATTATTCCATCAAATTTTGCTATTGTGGAAGTAGACACAACTAAGTTGAATTCTTATTACTTTGCATGGTATTTTAATGAACATCCAATATGTCAACGACAGCTACGGATTGCAACTCAAGGATCAATTGTTTCTGCGCTTTCTATTCAAATGTTAAGGGAATTAAAAGTAATTCTTCCAACAAGAGAACAACAACAACGTATTGGGAGAATGTATCAATTGCTAATTCGAAAGAAATTATTAATGACTCAAAGACAACAATTAGAGGAAATGATCATTAAACAAATTATGCTCAATGCAATTCAGGAGGACTAGAAATGACACCAACATTAAAGCAAAAAAAGCAACAAGAGGAATTACATACAAAACTTTGGAATATGGCGAATGATTTGCGTGGTCAAATGGAAGCCTACGAATTTAAAAATTACATACTTGGTTTGATTTTCTATCGTTATCTTTCAGAAAAAACAGAGATGCGTGTACAAAAATTACTTGAAGAAGATAACCTTTCTTACAAAAAAGCATGGGAAAATGAAGAATATCGCGAAGCATTAAAAGAGGAACTTGTTACACAAATTGGTTATGTTATTGAACCTAAATATCTATTTTCATCGATGATTGAAGCAATAAAAGAAAAAACATTTGATATTGAATTATTATCACATGCCATTAATGCAGTAACAGAGTCAACTTTAGGGGCTGAAAGCCAAGAAGATTTTGATAATCTGTTTGATGATATGGATCTTACTTCATCTAAACTTGGTCGTGATGTGAAATCACGTTCAAAATTAATAGCTAAAGTCATGGTCAGTATAAATGAAATTCCATTTCTTCACGATGATATTGAGATTGATGTGTTAGGTGATGCTTACGAATATTTAATCTCACAATTCGCTGCAAATGCAGGGAAAAAAGCTGGGGAGTTTTATACACCACAGCAAGTATCTAAAGTTCTGGCTAAACTCGTTACAGTAGGAAAATCAAATTTAAAAAGCGTATATGATCCTACCTGTGGTTCGGGTTCGCTTTTATTACGTGTTGCAAAAGAAGCAAAGGTTCGAAAATTTTATGGTCAAGAGTTAACGGCGACTACGTACAATCTAGCACGAATGAATATGCTACTTCATGATGTATCGTATAAAAACTTTGATATTCGTAATGGCGATACTTTAGAAGACCCACAACACTTAGGTATGAAGTTCGAAGCTATTGTTGCTAATCCACCATACAGTGCGAAGTGGAGTGCAGATCCAAAGTTTTTGGATGATGAACGTTTCAGCGCGTACGGAAAGTTAGCTCCGAAATCAAGAGCTGATTTTGCCTTTATTCAGCACATGATTTATCATCTTGATGATAATGGTACGATGGCTGTCGTTCTTCCACATGGTGTCCTATTCCGTGGAGCTGCTGAAGGAGTAATTCGTAGATACTTGATTGAAGAAAAAAATTATTTAGATGCTGTTATTGGACTCCCAGCAAATATTTTCTATGGTACACCGATTCCAACATGCATCTTAGTTTTCAAAAAATGTAGAGAACATGAGGACAACATCTTGTTTATTGATGCCTCACAGCACTTTGAAAAAGGAAAGAATAAAAATCTTCTACGTGAAGAAGATGTTGAAAGAATCATTGATACCTATATTAAACGTGAAACAATTGAGAAATACTCCTATGTTGCATCACTTGAAGAAGTAAAAGAGAACGACTTTAACTTAAATATTCCTCGTTATGTTGATACATTCGAGCAGGAAGAGGAAATTGACATTGAAGCGGTTCAACAACGTCTAAAAGAAATCGATGATGAGATCGCGGCAATTGACAAAGAGCTTGCAGTTTATCTAAAAGAACTCGGATTGTGAGGGGAAAATAAAATGAAAAACGTGCCCGATTTACGATTTTTTAATTTCAAAGAACCTTGGAAATTAACTACTTTGGGTGATGTTTCGGAATCACTTAGTTATGGAATGAATGCAGCAGCAACAGAGTATGACGGAGTAAATAAATATATAAGAATCACGGATATTGATGAAAAGACCCATCGCTATAATCCCGAAAATATAGTTTCACCGCTAGGAGAGTTATCTGACGAATACTTAGTGGGAGAAAACGATATATTATTTGCTCGTACTGGGGCAAGTACAGGCAAAACTTATTTGTATTCTTCTGATGATGGAAAATTATATTATGCTGGATTCTTAATTAAAGCTCACATTAAAAGTAATGTCGATGCTAAATTTGTATTTTATCAAACTCAAAGAGAGATATATAAAAATTGGGTTAAAGTAATGTCTATGCGCTCTGGACAGCCAGGTATCAATTCTTCCGAGTATGCTACTTTCTCATTTCTGATACCTTCTCTAAAGGAACAACAAAAAATTTCTGCATTCTTTTCGCTCATTGATAAAAAAATTGAGAAACAGCGGGAAAAGGTTGAAGCTTTACAGTTATACAAAAAAGGCATGCTTCAGAAAGTTTATTCACAAAAGATTCGGTTTAAAGACGATGATGGACAAGAATTCCCAAATTGGAAGTATGATACACTAGGGAAGTTTGCTAATAAAATTACTAAAAAGAACAAGAATGGTAAAATCACTAATGTTATCTCCAATTCTGCTAAAGAAGGTCTAATTGCTCAAAGGGACTATTTTGATAAAGATATTGCTAACATTGATAATATTGATGGATATTATGTATTAGAACAAGGGGATTTTGTTTATAATCCAAGAAAATCTACAGATGCTCCTTACGGGCCAATAAATAAGTATTTGTTTAAAGATAAAGGTGTTGTTTCCCCGCTTTATTTATGCTTTAAAGTTTCTAAATCGATAGATAGCGATTTTCTTGCCTATTATTTTAAAAGTGATAGATGGTATCGCTTCATTTATGAGAATAGCGATCAAGGAGCAAGGCATGACCGTGTTAGCATAAAAGATTCGGATTTTTTCAAGATGACTATCCCTATACCTGAAATTAAAGAACAACAAAAAATAGCAAACTTCTTTAGAACCTTGGACAAAAAAATTCAGAGTGAACAAACAAAATTAAATACACTAACAGAATGGAAAAAGGGGCTTCTTCAAAAAATGTTTGTGTAAAGTACTTTATATGGACTAATTAGTAAAAATAAAATAGTTAAGTACAATAAAAAAGTGGGTAGAGGTTAACAATTGATTTTGCTTCTACCCTCATTCTTTATTTTATCTTGTTCAACTTTACGGTGAGGAGATTAATGAATCACATCAAATCATTATTGTCAGTTCTGAATTAGATTTTGGAACTAAGCGTATCATTAATTATTTGTCTTCAAATTTTGATTTACCTATAAATGTAAATTATTGGTATTTTAAAAGGGAACAGGAGCTTATTACATAAAGTTGGCTTATTGATCTAACTGTAGTGGAATTTTGATCCTTGTGCTCAAAAAACTAAAAACAAACTAATAAAAGGATCCGGGTACAGAAACCTTAAATAATTATTTAATATTATAATTCCTTTTGGTTATAATTTGTATATATTATACTTAAGTTAAGTAACGTTTGAATACACTTCGGTTATTTCGGTTATTAAGGAGTGAAATAAATGACCCAAAGTAAGATTAGTGGGGCTGATTATCTTCTGCTTTTATTTTATGTAAAGGGAAGCACAGGAATTATTGGAGAACCAATTGAAGGTAGAACAAGAATTACTAAAATGATGTTTATTTTTAAAAAGGAAATATTCGGTAAATTAAAGTTAAACAAATTTTCATCTGAGGAAGACTTACCTAAATTTGAAGCGTATCATTATGGCCCATTCTCATATGATGTTCATGAACAATTAGACTTATTTACAAATATTGGTTTTATTGAAGAAAAAACAAAAGTTATTAGAAAAAATGACGAATTAGATTATGATAGTGATTTAAAGTCGATTGATGAAAACGAGAGCTTGTTTGAAGAGCAACTTCCCACTGTTTCTGAATATCGTTTAACACCTTTAGGCATAAAATATGTAGAAAACGAAATTATCCCCAACCTAGAAAATAAAGAACAGGTAATTTTATTTCTTGAACAATTTAAAAAACAAATTAACACAACGGATCTTCGAAGTATCTTGAGTTATGTTTATAATAAATATCCTGAATACGCCTCTAAGTCGAAAATTAGAGAGAAGGTGAAGTAAATTGGTTAATTTACTTTTGCCGAATCAAAAGATTACCGAAAAGCATCAAGTAGAGTTATCAGAACAAATTTTTTCTAAGGGGAACTGGAAAATATACAAGGAAGTTCCTCTTTTTTCTTCATCAATCGACATGGTTTTGATTGATGAAAATAAAAATGTTATTGCAATTGAATTCAAATTAAAAAATTGGAAGCGAGCAATTAGCCAAGTAAAAAAGCATTGTATCGCAGTAGATTATATGTATATATGCATATTAAAACCGAAAAATAAAGAAACTCAACATAATATTGAATCAGTATGTAAAAAGGAAGGAACTGGGCTATACTATTTTTATTTTGATGAAGAACAAAATCCATGCTTATTAGAAGCTGTTAAACCACAAAAATCTAAGTATGTTTGGCAAAAGCAAAGAGAAAATTTATTAAGTACATTGTTATTAAATTAAGTGGATAGTGGGGAGGGTATGTTATGGATAAAAAAAAATACGCTAAAATGATTAGATATGGCACTGTAGCAGAACAAAAATACATTGATGAATTTAAAGATGATTTTGATATTTTAGTTATAAATGGTAATATGATATCGCACGCATCAAATGCAATTTCTAAATTTGTAGCAACTAGAAAATTTAGTTATATTATAGATCCTTTAACCCACTCTTTACAACACGACATCCAATTTTTAAAGGGTAACAATGGAAAAATTAAATCTTCTATTGTTAAAATGATTGATAATTTCTCCGAATTTGTCAAAAGAAAGATATTAGATGAAGAAAAGGTATTAGTACCATCAGATTTTGAAAGTGAAAAGCTTAGAAAAGACTTTGCACTAAAAGTTCTCAATTTCCAAAGAAATCATGTAATTAATAATTCAAAAGAAAAAGACTACTTTAAATATCTTCAATATACTAATATTACTTTTGAACCTAAATGGCTAGTTATACCATATTTTATGATGAACACAAAGAATTATAAAAAATGGTTAGAAATTAATTTAAGTATGATAAAGCATTCTCTAGATGAATATGAACCTGAAAAATTAGCCGTTCAATTAGTTATTGAAAAGGATATTTTAGAGGATTCAAGTTTTATAGATGATATTGTTGAAAAATATACATTTTATGACATAAAAACTTTATTACTATGGATTGATGATTTTTCCGCATTTGAGGCTTCAAAATTATTGTTAAAGAATTTTTGTAAGTTAGTTAAAGGTTTTTCCGATAAAGAAATTAAAGTCTATAACCTGTATGGAGACTATTTTTCAGTACTGCTTTGTCATCAAAATTCAAAAGCAAAGCTATCAGGTGTGTGTCATGGAATTGAATACGGTGAAAAAAGAGCTATCGTTCCAGTCGGTGGAGGCATACCTGTTAATAAATATTATTTATATCCTATACACCAAAGAATAGAATTTGGACGAGTTGCAACTTTGTTAACAATAATGGGTATTCTACCTGAAGATTACGAGAGATATTATTCAGAAATTTGCGATTGTAAACAATGTAAAGAAGTTATAGCAGCTAATTTAGATAACTTTTCACAATATGGAGGTTCCAAATCTATTGATATAGAGAGGAAAACTGGTGCTACCGTATCTAGGCAATATCCTACTGCCGAAGCAAAAAGACTATGTATTAGACATTTCTTATTTAATAAATTAAAGGAATGGGATTCAATCAATAAATATGAAATTTTAGATTTAGTCGATCAATCTATAAAAGCTAGTGAAGAATACTCTCAAGTATTAGGATATAACAATGTAGCGACCTTCGAAACTTGGCGTGATATTTTTATTAGTATGGGTGAAGAACATGAGTAAGACGGTCTTTGTATTGGGGGCTGGCTCTTCTGTTTTAGCAAAACTCCCATCTCAAGCAGATATTTTAAAAAACATTTTTATGAAAGATGATGTCGATTTTACTAGTGGGTATAATTCAACATTGTTAAAAACTGAAGAGAGATATAGGCAGGCAAGGAAAAATATTGCGGAGTTTATTGTTAGGTTATTTTCTAATAAAACATATTTGGATTTTATAAACGATGAGGGATTTAAGAAGGAATTTCAATCATACTCCGATGATGAGAAATTTGAAACTATAGAACAGCTCAAGAGAAGGAGTGATTTTTTAGAAAATATATATAGTTATTTATCTGAACATAAGGGATATATAGCACTCGAAGATATTTTTACAATACTGGATAAGGCCTTTGTTTCCAATGAACATATTCAAGGATATGATACCTCAAAAATTATACAACTTCGTGAAGATTTTGTACTTTGTATAATTAGGCTTTTTGTTAAGTCAAGTCTTAGTTATGAGTTTAATGATGATACTTATATTAATTTTTTACGAAAGTTAATGGATAGAAGGATTGATAGTGGACAACAAGGAGATCCTTTATCCATTATCACCCTTAACTGGGACTTTATTATTGATAAATACTTTTACGAAATTACCAAGCGTGATGATAAGTATAATAAGCTCCGACTTGATTATTGTGTATATGATCATAACTATCATTATTATTTTGATAGCAAATCTGAAGAGAATATTCCTTCAACAATTTTAAAAAGACAAGGTTTCTTCAACTTAAAGCTTTTAAAATTACATGGAGCAATGAACTGGCTTTTGTGCAAGAATTGTCAACGGCTTTACTATTCTCAAAGAGACTATATAGCTATTAAAGAATTTTATGATAAGAACTATCCGGAATGTCCATTTTGTAAGGAAAATTATCATTCTGTTGGTGATCGCAATCAAATTAAGTTAAAGAGTGAGTTAATAACACCTACACTATTGAAGAATTTAGAAAGTGTAACATTTAAAAATATTTGGAAAAATGCTTTTGTGGAACTCTCGGAAGCAGAACGGGTAGTGTTTATTGGATACTCCCTTCCGCAAGCTGACTTTGAATTTAGATATATGCTAAAAAAAGCAATTAGACCATCAACTAAAGTAGATGTGGTTCTTTATCATAATGATGATCCGAATAGATTAAGAAATATGCTACAACAAGGTGAATACTTAGAAAAATACTTCTTAGGTTCTTTAGCTGAAACAAGATATAAATCCTTTTTTGGAAAAGATGATATTAATTTTTATTATGAGGGAATGGCTGATTATGTTAATAATCATCTTTAATTTCTACATATATTGGGGCTGTCCAGAAAGTCAAAATCCACTGAAAACGAAACATCATAAGCATTGATATATCAACGTTTCTAAAACATTAAAGGGGCGTCTATAAGCCGGAAAATCGACTTATTAGACATCCCCTTGCAACGATACAGTACCTTCATCTTAAAACTGCTTGATGCTTACCATTTCCGCAATCGAATCAAAAATAATATCAACAGCGGTCTTTAGCTCATCATCGGTCATCGCCAAAACAGGGATAAACGTGATGACAGGACCTAATGGTCGGATAATGAGACTGCGCTTTCTAGCTTCTAAAATAATTTTATGCTCAATCTGCTCCGAGCGGTCGAATATTTCTTTTGTTTTCTTATCCTTGACGATTTCGATGCCAATCATGAGTCCTTTTTGACGAATATCACCGACGATCGGCAGTTCATAAAGCTTTTGCAATTTACCTGCCAACGCATGAGCTTTTCGTTGGACATCCGAAACTAAGTTTCTCTTTTCGATCAACTCAATATTTTTTAACGCAACAGAACAAGATAATTGATTTCCCGTATATGTATGACCATGGAAAAATGTTTTATTTTCATGAACATCTCCTAAAAATGCAGAATAAATTTCTTCTGTTGTCAATGTTGCCGCAAGCGGTAAATATCCTCCTGTGATGCCTTTGGCTAAGCAAACAATATCAGGCTGGACATCTTCTTGTTCGCAGGCAAATAATGTTCCGGTTCTGCCGAATCCAACAGCCACTTCATCGCAAATAAGCAAAATATTGTATTTGCGGCAAAGCTTTTCAATACCTTTTAAAAACCCTTTCGGATGTACAATGATACCTGCCGCTCCTTGAACGAGCGGTTCGACAATCATACCCGCTACTTCTGAATGATGCTGTTCAAGCGTTTCCTCTAGCTTTGTTAAACAATAATTCACAATTTCCTTTTCATCGCCATATTCGTCCATTCTATATACATATGGGGAAGGTACTTCAATTCGTTCAAACAATAGCGGCCTAAAGATTCGATGGAATAAATCCATTCCGCCAACACTTACAGCACCAATGGTATCCCCGTGATAAGCTTCTTTTAATGAGATAAATTTGTTTTTATCCTTGTAGCGGACAGGGTCAATGTTTTGCCAGTACTGATATGCCATCTTCAATGCAATTTCAACGGCAGCAGCCCCTGTATCGGAATAAAATACTTTTGATAAATTTCCTCCCCAAATTTCCACTAGTTTTTTTGCTAATAAAATGGAAGGAACATTCGCGGACCCTAAAAGCGTAGAATGAGAGATTTTTTCAATTTGTTCATGAAGCACTTCGTTTAATTCAGGGTCACTGTGTCCGTGAACATTTACCCATAAAGATGCATAACCGTCTAAATATTTTTTTCCTTCGACATCATAAAGGTAGCTTCCCTTTCCTCTTTCAATGATGAGCGGCTTTTCTTCGATATAAGACTTCATTTGGGTAAAAGGATGCCATACATATTGTTTATCAAGTTGTTCTAACTGTTCGTAGCTATACTTCAATTTCTGATCCCCCTGACAATACATTCTTAAGTTCTTGCTTGGATATCAATGTGTTGGCTAATTGAGTAAGACTGTCTTTAGACAATGAGTCCATTGTTGGCAATTTAGTGATAATTGGAAGATTCAACATCTTATGTATGGTTCGTACATTATCAACATGAATCATATTGTATTGGTCAAAATGGTTAAATATAAGCCCGAGGATTTTAATGTCGTGCTTTTCGGCATAATTTACAGTTGTGAGTGTATGGTGTATAGCCCCTAATCCAGCCAAAGACACGAGAATTGTTGGCAATTCACATTCTTGAATTAAATCTTTTGTCATATAAAATCCGTTAGAATGTTCAATGAGCGGAACCGCGAGTCCGCCTGCTCCTTCTACTAGAACAACATCGTATTGATTTTTTAATTCTAAAATTTTATTTTTTATTTCATTTGGCTGAATCGTAGTATTTGTGATCTCTGAAGCTAAATGAGGGGAAACAGCAGGCTCCATATAATACATCCCCGTAGAGCCTTTTTCTTCTCCGATCACTTCTTCATACCAATATTGATCGGCAAAAGAATCGCTCTCTTCTAATACACCTGTTTGAATGGGTTTAAATATTTTTGTTTTCACTCCCATTTCTTTCAATACCAGAAATAGAATGGAAGTGACAATCGTTTTGCCAATTTCTGTTCCGGTCCCTGTGATAAAAATCGCTTTTCCCATTAAGATGCAACTCCTTGTTTATGAATCAAAAAGTTCGTCCGTGGAAGAATCTGCGCTGCGATGATGGAACATAGGATACATAAGAAAATATCTCCCGGTATAGGAATCACAAAACCAAATAATAATGTTTGAGCAATCGTTAACGACTTATCGAAAATAAACTTCATTGCTGCATATAACCAAAGACAGCCAAGAAGATACACTACAAGAAGGCAGGCGAAATTAGCGAGAAAAATAGAAAATGTTTTTACCAATTGAAATCTCTTAATCAACCAGCCATTGACGTATGCTCCTAACACAAAACCTAGTAAATAACCAAATGTAGGTTTAAAAATGTAACTTGGACCTCCTCCTTCCGCAAAAACAGGCGCACCTGCCAGTCCAATCAAAACGTAAACAAGCTGGCTTAACATTCCGAGTTTTGGACCTAACAAACACCCAGCTAAATAAACAGATACAATTTGCAGCGTAAATGGGACATATGGAATAGGGATTTTAATAAACCCACCGATCGCCGTTAACGCCGCAAAAAGAGCAATTAACACCATCGACTTGATTTTCATGTTTTTCCTCCTAATACAATATTTGTTTTTTATTATGCAAGAAGAATGATAGAAATGTCAACCTAAAATTTTATTTGGTTAACATATTAAAAGGAAGGAGGTTAATGAAGGGAACTTTGCCAGCTATAACAGCAATCATCGAAAGACCGATTTTGTCATTGAAGCATTTTTACGGAGATAACCCCTTGGCCTTCCGGTAATTTCACAACGATTTTTTAGACGGATAGGAGGGGGAGCTTTTGAAGAGCTTCATAGTCCCCTTTCTCCTTTAGCTCTCGTCTTAGCTCAGCATATTTAACAACGAATTCTTGTCTTTTTCTTTCTTTCGCTATTTTTGATTTTTTAGCCAATGTTCGTCCTTCCTGTCATATCATTTATTATTGAAAATTCCTCATTATTGCGTGACATCATCGTCTTGAAAAATTCGGCTTTCTGTCGCTCCTTTTTGAAATAGATATTTTCCGCTGTATGGTTTTGCTTCTTGATCAACTTTAGAAATGATAATCTGATAAATTCTTCTTCCTATCGTTAATTCAATCGGTAGGCGATTCGCGTTAAACAGTTCCAACGTGATTTGTCCTTTAAATCCCGGGTCAACCCAACCGGCATTTTGAATAAATAGCCCTAAGCGGCCGATCGAGCTTCTTCCTTCTACGAAAGCAGTAAGATTTTCCGGCAGCTCGATGGTTTCTATAGTAGTAGCAAGCAAGAAAGAGAAGGGGGGAATGACAATTTTCTCGTTTTCAGCCACTACTTCTTTATATTTCGCTTTCGCCTCTAATGATAGATGAGCATTGGCGTGCTCATCCATCACAAGAAAATGATTTCCAAGGCGCAAATCTACTGAAGCAGGTTGAATTTGCTCTTTTGTTAAGGGATCAATGACTAATTCTTTATGTTGAATTTTCTCAAGAATAGTTTTTCCAGATAAAATCATTCCTTCTTTCCTTCCTCCAGTTACACTTTTTGTAAATTCCAAGGGAATGGATCTGGAAGAGTAGACCAGTCTTGATCAAACTCAGCGTCGGTTAGTAAACATTTATCCAATTCCTTTATAATTTCTTCAGGGCGTAAATCTATTCCAATAAATACTAATTCTGTTTGCCGATCTCCGAACTGATCATCCCACTCGTCCAGCAAATGAGGGTTTTCCTTTAAAATTTGCTGCTGCTCTTCTTTCGGTAAAGAAGCGACCCAATAAGAGATCGGTTCAATACTAACAGAAGGTCCTGCCTGTGACATCAAAAGGGCAAGGTTATTTCTAGTTGCGCACCATGCAATTCCCTTTGCCCTTACAATATTTTCGGGCATGGAGTGAAGCCAATTGTAAAAGCGCTCGGAATGGAAAGGCAAACGTCTTGAATAAACAAAGGAAGAAATTCCATATTCTTCAGTTTCCGGTGTATGCTGATCATGCCCTTGCTCTAACTCCTTGATCCATCCTGCTGAAGAGCTTGCTTCCTCAAAATTGAATAGTCCAGTGTTTAAAATCTCTCGAGGATCAATCTCACCTTTGACAGTACGAATAAGTTTCGCTTTTGGCTGCAATGTTTTTAATACCTTTTCCAGCTTTGCCAATTCTTCTTCAGACACCAAGTCACACTTATTCAAGATGAGCACATCGCAAAATTCAATTTGGTCAATAAGAAGGTCTGCGATTTCACGAGTATCGTCTTCACTTAACGCTTGCTTTCTATCTAATAGCCGATCACCTGACTGGTAATCCTTCCAGAATCGATTGGCATCTACAACCGTCACCATCGTATCCAATCGACAAAAGCGCGTCAGATCGATTCCTAGTTCTTCATCAATATATGAAAAAGTCTGAGCAACTGGGATTGGCTCACTAATTCCAGTCGATTCAATAATGATATAATCGATATTTCCTTGTTTAGCGAGCCTTTCTACTTCGATTAATAGATCTTCCCTTAACGTACAGCAAATACATCCGTTTGACAGTTCGACTAGCTTCTCCTCAGTTCTTGAAAGCTCTCCGCCTTGTTTGACTAATTCAGCATCAATATTGACCTCGCTCATATCGTTCACAATAACGGCTACCTTGAGCCCTTGGCGATTTTGTAAAATATGATTCAGAATGGTAGTTTTCCCTGCTCCTAAGTAGCCGCTTAAAACGGTCACAGGTATTTTTTTATCCATTGTCATCTTCCTTTCAACAATTAAAGTTTTTCTTTGACCTCAGATTGGTTCGAGATAATTGAAAACCAATTTATATAAATCGTAATCATTACGATTTATATAATATTTAAACATATTTTTTTCGTAAATGCAAAATAAACTGTGGGAGTATTGATTTAGAATTCCGCAAGCCGAATATTAAACGATATACACAAAAGCAGAACGCATCCATAGCTGCCAAAAAGTACTTCAGAGAAAGGTCTTCTACAAAACAATCGTACAATACACATCATGAACAATTTCTGGAAGCTTGAAATCAATGTGCACAATGCTTTTATAAATGGAAAAAAGATTATCCATTCACAAATTCCGTTTTAGATGGTATAGTTTTTACTATTTTCAAGGAGTGGAAAAGA
>Ga0207875_100535_pt1 | contig 13972 bp, 11 predicted proteins | sample CeladaPassage60A_FD_187476 | JGI IMG/M metagenome (GOLD analysis project Ga0207875, IMG submission 187476) | Cellulose-adapted microbial communities from the Joint BioEnergy Institute, USA - Passage3 60A (SPAdes) (version 2) | ecosystem: Engineered > Bioreactor > Continuous culture > Unclassified... | reverse complement strand
GGAGGGGGGGTCAAGGGGGGCGGTAGCCCCGCCTTGCCAGCGCACGGGGCCGTTAGGGCCACGTGCTATGCTGGCTTTGAAGTAAAATTAAAGGCCATCCGCGGTAAAAAATCAAGGCCTGCAAGTTATCGAGATGTGGGAGGGTCTTACGGTGCGATCTTCAAGGTGTGATGTCGGGTCACCTTTGGTTGTCCGCCGCCCTTGGGGCGGCGGGGGTGTGTCAGGTGGGCACCTTGCACCGACGATGGCATTGGGGGACTGGGGGCGCACTGGGGGGATCTCTGGGTAAGGATGATCGCCAGGAAAAGCAAAGGGTGAGGGCTTTGGCTCCCCGCGTTTTGGGGGATGCTCGGGTATTGGCCGCCTCGAAAAATCGGCGCAGACGGCGATTACGGGGGTCGCTGTAAATCAACCAGGGGGCGGGCGCTCGGGCTGCATCGGTATGGCGTCGCTTTGGCTCGATTGCGAGTCGGTGTTGGACGCAGGCGGGCCTTCGGAGGTGAGCGGGTCTAGGGGAATTTTGACGTCAAGAATGCGCGTGTCGGTTTTTTGCTGCGTGCGGCTTGCGTCATTCTTGCTGGGTTTTGCGCAGGGAGAGGTCTGCGGCGCTACGCGCTTTCGCCCTCTTCTCCACAAACCAGTCAAAAAGAAATTTACAGAAAGAACGATACACAACTCTGACTTTTTGCATACTTATTCAAATAAGTACTTGAATAATTATTTGAATAAATGTTCGAAAAGCGCTCTACCCCAACCTCGACAAGCGCGCAAACAGCCACCAAACGCCCCCATTGCGAGGAAAATCGCCTCGAAAAGCCGAGAAGATGGGGTAGTGCGCAGCTTTTCATACTTATTCGAATAATTATTCGAGTAAGTACTCTAGTAAGTACTCTAGTAGGTACTCTAGTAAGTATTCTAGTAAGTATTCGAATATTTGTTTGCAGCGAAGGATCTCGACACGAGCTATACTCGAAACTGGTGTATGAGCGGTGATTGGAAAAGGCGGCGTACTCTGCTGAAATCGGTTTTGCGAAACGAATAAACAGCAAAGGAGTGCGCCACCATGAACGCAGATAACATCGTTTCCTTTCCGATACCAGAGGGTGTCGAGGATCCGTTGACGGAGTTGCTGCGCGATGGCGCCCGGCGACTGATTCAGCAAGCGATCGAGGCAGAGCTGGCCGAGATGCTGGCAAAGTACGAAACAGAGAGCCTTCGACCGGTTCGTGGAGACCTACCGGGCCAAGTACCCGAAGGCCGTTGCCTGCGTGGAGAAGGACCGAGATGCCTTGTTAGCCTTCTACGACTTTCCGGCCGAGCACTGGAAACACATCCGGACGACGAACCCCATCGAGTCGACCTTTGCCACGATTGTCACCGCAGTGACCAGGCCAAGGGCTGTGTGAGCTGCAACACCATGCTGGCGATGTTGTACAAACTGGGGATGAGTGCGGAGAAACGCTGGCGGCGGATACGAGGATTCCACCACTTGGCCAAGGTCCCTCGAAGGCATACCGTTCCGAGACGGGGTGGAAGTCTGTAGTAACAACGAAACCGACGAAAGTAGGAACGCCGCCTGATCAGGTCATACACCAGATTTGACTATAGCTCTCGTCTCCGTCGGTTCGATGTCGTGCCGAGATCTATCGAGAGGAGAAGAGACCGTTGCCGAATGCGTTGGCTTGAGACGGCAAAAGACGCTTCGGTTCGTGGAGCAGGACCGCTGTGACCAGGGGCGGTTGCTCGAAACGGCCCGCCGCCGGGTACCATTACATACACAGGGGAGGGAAAACATGAACGCTCACGCAACCAAAGAACAACAAATCGAAGCGCAGTTCATCGCTAAGCTCCAATCGCTCAAATACACCTATCGCCCTGACATCCGCAACCGCGATGCGCTGGAGCGCAACTTCCGCGAGAAGTTCGAGGCGCTCAATGGTGTCAAGCTCACCGATACGGAATTCGCTCGGTTGCTCGAGGAGATCGTCTCGCCTGACGTGTTCGCTTGTTCGGAGCGCTTACGCCACCGCAATACTTTCGTGCGGGAAGACGGTACCTCGCTCGATTACGCGCTCGTCAATCTCAAGGATTGGTGCAAGAACACGTTCGAGGTCGTCAATCAGTTGCGGATCAATACCAAGTCGAGCTTTCACCGGTACGACGTGATTCTTCTCGTCAATGGTCTGCCGCTCGTGCAGGTCGAGCTCAAGGGGCTTCAAATCAGCCCCCGCAAGGCGATGCAACAGATCGTCGAGTACAAGCAGGACCCGGGCAACGGCTATACCAATACGCTGCTGTGCTTCATGCAGCTTTTTGTCGTGAGCAACCGCAGCCAGACTTGGTATTTCGCGAACAACAACGCCGAGCACTTTTGCTTCGATGCCGATGAGCGGTTCTTGCCCATCTATCAGTGGGCAAAGCCGAACAACGAGAAGGTCACACACCTCGATGATTTTGCCGAGGCGTTTTTGCCCAAGTGCACGCTGGCGGAGATGATCAGCCGTTACATGGTGCTGATCCAGACCGAGCGCAAGCTGATGATGATGCGGCCGTATCAGATCTATGCGGTGAAAGCGATCGTCAATTGCATCCACGAGAACCGCGGCAACGGCTACATCTGGCATACCACCGGTAGCGGCAAGACGCTGACCTCGTTCAAGGCTTCGACCTTGCTCAAGGAAAACCCGGACGTCGATAAAGTGCTCTTCGTCGTCGACCGCAAGGATCTCGACCGCCAGACGCGGCAGGAATTCAACCGCTTCCAGCCGGAATGCGTGGAGGAGAACACCAACACCGATACGTTGGTCGAGCGGCTGCTCTCCACCGACTACAAAGACAAGGTGATCGTCACGACGATCCAGAAGCTGGGTCTGGCGCTCGATACGAACCACCGCAAGGAGTACCGTAAGCGGCTGGAGGCGTTGCGCGACAAGCGCATCGTGTTCATTTTCGACGAATGTCACCGCTCTCAGTTCGGTGAGAACCACAAGGCGATTCGCGAGTTCTTTCCGCGAGCGCAACTCTTTGGTTTCACTGGAACGCCGATCTTTGAGCAGAACGCGACCTACTGCACCATCGAGGGGCAAGAGGCCCGCATGGTCACTACCGCCGATGTGTTCGGTAAGCAGCTCCATGCTTACACGATCACCCATGCGATCGACGACAAAAACGTGCTGCGCTTTCATGTCGATTACTACAAACCCAAAGGGGCAGCGGTAAAGCCCGGCGAGACGCTCGCAAAGCACAAGGTGGTGGAGGCAATTCTTGAAAAGCACGACACGGCAACGAATCAGCGCCGCTTCAACGCGCTTTTTGCCACGGCAAGCATCGACGATGCGATCGAGTACTACCACCTGTTCCAGGAGATCCAGGCCAAGCGCCAACAGGAGGATGAGAACTTCCGTCCCTTGAATGTCGCTTGCGTCTTCTCGCCGCCCGCCGAAGGCAACCGCGATATCGCCCAGCTGCAAGAAGATCTGCCCCAGGAGCTTGCCGACAACCGAAAAGAACCCGGCAAGAAGAAGGCGGCGCTTGCAGCGATCATCGCTGATTACAACGCGCGCTACGGAACGAACTTCGATCTTTCGACCTTCGACGGCTATTACCAGGACATTCAGAGCCGCATCAAGAACCAGAAGTACCCGAACCGGGATGTGCCGCACGAGAAGAAGATCGACGTCACGATCGTGGTCGATATGCTGCTCACCGGGTTCGATTCGCAATACCTCAACACGCTTTATGTCGACAAGAATCTCAAGCACCACGGTTTGATTCAGGCTTTTTCCCGCACCAATCGGGTGCTCAACGACTCGAAGCCCTACGGCAACATCCTCGACTTTCGGGCGCAGAAGGATGCCGTGGACGAGGCGATCACGCTCTTTTCCGGTGAGGCAGGGGAGCGAGCTCGCGAGATCTGGCTGGTGGATCCGGCCCCCAAGGTGGCCGAGAAGTTCGCCGAGGCAGTGCAGGCGCTCAAGGAGTTCATGCAGTCGCAGGGGTTGCCCTGTAAGCCGGAAGCGGTGGCCAACCTCAAGGGGGACGAGGCCCGCGCGGCGTTCATCAATCACTTCAAGGAGGTGCAGCGCCTGCGCACCCAGCTCGATCAGTACACCGATCTCGATCCCGAGACCCGCGAGCGTATCGAAAAGGCGCTACCTGAGGAAGATCTGCTCGCTTTCCGGGGGGTTTATCTCGATCTGGCCAAGGATATCAAGAACAACCCGAACAAGACGGATCCGAACAATCCCATCGAGCAGCTCGATTTCGAGTTCGTGCTCTTTGATTCGGCGCTGATCGACTACGACTACATCATGAAGCTCATCGCCCGCTTCAGCGAAAAGGGGCCGAAGAAGCTCAAGATGACCCGCGATGAGTTGGTGGGCATTCTGCGCAGCAACGCGAAGTTTCTCGATGAGCGCGAGGAGATCATCGAGTACGTCAATACCCTAAAGGAAGGCGAAGGCCTATCGGAGCAGGAAATCCGCGAAGGCTACGAGCGCTTCAAGGCAGAGAAGTATGCCCGGCAACTCACCGAGATCGCCGCAAGGTATGGCCTTGAGCGCTCAACGCTACAGGCGTTCATCGATGGGATCTTGCACCGCATGATCTTTGACCCCGAGGCGCTTACCGACCTGTTGGCGCCCCTCGGTTTGGGTTGGAAAGTTCGTGTCCAGAAGGAACGGGAGTTGATGGCGGATCTCACGCCACTTTTGAAGAAGCTCGCCCAGGGCAAAGAGATTTCTGGTTTGGAGGCGTATGAACGTGTCTGAGCATAAGCAAGGCGTCGTGCCGCGACTGCGCTTTCCCGAGTTCCGCGATGCGGGGCCGTGGGAGAAGCATTCGTTAGCCGATCTAGAAAACAATGGATGGATTGAACTTGGAAGAGGTCAGGTCATATCGCAGATCGATATCAAGGAGCACCCAGGACCATATCCCGTATACTCTTCATCGACCAAGAATGACGGGCTTATGGGGAAATATGGCCGCTTCATGTTTGATGAGGAGTTAATTACCTGGTCTATCGATGGAGGGGGGGATTTTTTCTACCGCCCAAAACATAAATTTTCGGTCACGAATGTTTGCGGGTACCTACGCGTTTACTCATCATTACTGAATAACCGTTTCATTGCTTTCCAACTACAGACTCTCCATGCTTCACTCACTTTTGATTATCAATTCAAAGCGCACCCGAGTGTTATTCGCAAACTATACACAATCCACGTCCCTTCATTACTTGAACAACAAAAAATCGCCGACTGCCTCTCCTCGCTTGATGAGCTGATTCAGCTCGAAACGCAAAAACTCGACGCCCTAAAGGCCCACAAGAAGGGCCTGATGCAGCAGCTCTTCCCCCGCGAGGGCGAGACTACCCCTCGGCTGCGTTTTCCCGAGTTCCGCGATGCAGGGCCGTGGGAGGTGAAGCGGTTGGGGGAGGTATACCGCTTAATTCCAACTAAATCGTTCTCACGTGAGCGTCTGACTTACAACTCAGGCGCAGTAAGAAACATCCACTACGGAGATATTCACACCAAATATCACGCTCTTTTCGATATAGAGCGAGAGCGAGTTCCGTTCATCGTTGGGCTCGAAAATGAATTCGAAGATGATTGTTATTGTGTCCCTGGAGACATCGTCTTTGCCGATGCTTCCGAAGATCTTGCAGATATCGGTAAGGCAATTGAGGTGGTGAATGTCGGCTCGGAGAAGGTGGTCGCTGGATTGCACACATTGCACGCAAGGCAACTAGCAAACAACCTAGTTGTGGGTTTTGGCTGCTACCTATTTCAAGCAGATTCCGTTCGCGACCAGATACGAAAACAGGCGCAGGGAGCTAAGGTTCTCGGGATCTCCGCATCCCGTCTGAAGCTTGTGAGGCTGTTGCTGCCAGAGAAAGAGGAACAACAAAAAATCGCCGACTGCCTCTCCTCGCTCGACGAGCTGATCACACTCCAAGCGCAAAAGCTCGACGCCCTCAAGGCCCACAAGAAAGGACTGATGCAACAACTCTTCCCGCAGGAGATCTCAGCATGACAGAACAAGACCAGATTCGCCTGGGCAAGGTCCTTTGGGACATTGCCGATCAGCTGCGCGGGTCGATGAACGCCGACGATTTTCGCGATTACATGCTGGCGTTTCTTTTCCTGCGCTACCTCTCCGACAACTACGAGGAGGCAGCGAAACGGGAGCTGGGCTCGGACTGGCCGCAATTGTCGGCAGAGGATCGTCGCGCACCGCTTGCCGTCTGGTACGAAGAGAATCCAGGCGACATCGAGGTCTTCGAGGATCAGATGCGCCGCAAGGTCCATTACGTGATCAAGCCTCAATTCCTCTGGAGCAGCATCGCGGAAAAAGCGCGCACTCAGGATTCGGAGCTATTGAGCACGCTGAAAGAGGGGTTCAAGTTCATCGAAAACCAATCCTTCTCTCAAAGCTTTCAAGGGCTCTTTTCGGAGATCAACCTCGATTCGGAAAAGCTCGGCAAGACCTACAAGCAGCGCAACGATCGGCTTTGCACCATCATCCAGACCATCCACAAGGGGCTTGCTGCATTTCCCACGGATCGGGATCTTCTGGGTGACGCTTACGAGTATCTGATCGGTCAGTTTGCCGCAGGTAGCGGTAAGAAGGCCGGTGAGTTCTACACCCCGCAGCCGATCTCTAGCATCCTCTCCGGAATCGTCTCGTTGGACGCGCAGGATCCGGCAAATGGCAGACGAGAAAAGTTGGGCAACGTTCTGGACTTTGCCTGCGGTTCGGGGTCGTTGCTCTTGAACGTGCGCCGACGCATGGGGAAAGATGGTGTCGGCAAGCTCTACGGGCAGGAAAAGAACATCACCACCTATAACCTGGCCCGGATGAACATGTTGCTGCACGGGGTCAAAGACACCGAGTTCGAGATCTTCCACGGCGATTCGCTGCGCAACGAGTGGCCGCTGCTACACGAGATGAACCCGGCGAAGAAGGTCGAGTTCGACGCAGTGGTGGCCAATCCCCCGTTCAGTCTGCGCTGGGAGCCTACGGAGGATCTCGCCAATGATTTTCGCTTCAAGGACTACGGTCTAGCGCCAAAATCCGCGGCTGACTTCGCCTTCCTGCTGCACGGTTTTCACTTCCTGCACAAGGAAGGCACGATGGCGATCATTCTGCCCCACGGGGTGCTCTTTCGCGGGAATGCCGAGGCAAAGATCCGCCAAAAGCTCCTTTCGGACAACAATATCGATGCGGTGATCGGACTTGCACCGAATCTCTTCTACTCCACCGGCATCCCGGTGTGCATCCTGGTGCTCAAGAAGTGCAAGAAGTTCGACGATGTGCTTTTCATCAACGCCGCCGAGCTCTATGAGAAGGGCAAGCGCCAGAATCGGCTGCTTCCTGAACACATCGAAAAAATCCTCGATACGTACCAGTATCGCCGGGAGGTGTCCGAGACCCTGGAAAACGGAGCGCTTTTCGTCTCCCGTCGCGTTTCCTTGGACGAGATCAAGGCAAACGACTTCAATCTCAACATCACGCGCTACGCAAGCACTTCCCGCCAAGAGCCCGACATCGATCTCGCTGAGGTGCACCGTACCCTTCGCGACCTCAGTGAAAAGAGCGCAGCAGCCCGCGAACGGCACAATGCTTTCTTGCGCGAGTTGGGGCTGCCGGAGTTGTCATGATTGGGCGAAAGGTGTGAACAATGAGTGACGTCGAGTTGTACCGAATTCAAAGCGGAAAAGTCAAGGCGCTTCCGAAAAAGGCCGCAGCAATCGAGAAGAAGCTGCAAACTTTGATCGAGCACAATCTCGAAACGTTACTCGCTGTGCGCTTCCTCGCTTCTGAGTACAGTACTGGGACAAAACACCGCGGTCGTATCGACACGCTTGGCATCGATGAGAATGGCTGCCCGGTGATCATCGAGTACAAGCGCAACGTCAATGAAAACGTCATCAATCAGGGGCTTTTTTATCTTGACTGGCTTATGGATCACCAAGCCGAGTTCACGCTCCTGACCCAGAAGAAATACCCAGAGCTTACGGACGCCATCGACTGGTCGTCGCCACGGCTCGTTTGCATCGCAGAAGATTTTTCCCGTTACGATCAGTACGCGGTAGAGCAAATCAACCGCAACATCGACCTGATCCGATACGCCTTCTTCGGCGATGATCTGCTGATGCTCGAGCAGGTTACCGCTGTCACTGCGACCACGCAACAATCAAGTAGCGTAGGCACCGCCTTGGCGACTAAGACCATCGGACAAGTTCTGGAAAGCCTGAGCGGCCCGACTAAGGATCTCTACGAAGCACTTCGAAGCGCTATTCTTGCCTTGGGTGACGACGTGCAGGAGAAAGTGCTCAAGTACTACGTCGCCTTCAAGCGCATCAAGAACTTTGCGTGTGTCGAGGTCTTCCCTTCAGCTCAGCAGGTCAAGGTTTTCGTCAAGCTCAACCCCGATGAGGTGACGTTGGAAACGGGATTTACCCGTGATGTACGCAAAATCGGACACTTTGGCACGGGGGACCTGGAAATAACGCTGCGCTCGATGGCGGATCTGGAAAAAGCGATGCCGCTGATCGTGAAAAGTTACGAAATGACTTGAACAAGGTGTCGCGGTTGCCGAGTAAGAGCCATTAACCCAAGAAGGCTAAGAGGATCAGCAACAAAAGCAAACCCACGACCGGCGCTACCAGCCACGCGAGTAAGAAGAGGATGATCGTGTCGCGAATGAAGTGCTTCATGCGGTCATGATAGCCCATGGAGCACAACAGATCACGATAGCGCTTGCCGAAGGCCTCGATGGGCGAGTCATTGGCATCCGGTTCTTTTGCGCTTGGAGGCAAACAGGCATCGCTCTACCCGCAGCGCAGTAGCCAAAAACGATAAAACGGAGTAGAGAACTTTGACATGAAAAAGGAGACGCACATGAAATCCACCAAGCTTGCAACGATCGCTCTGTTTCTTGGGCTAGCGCTGACAACCGGTGTCAGTCATGCCTGCTCGTTCGACACCGACTGCCAACCTGGTAGCGTCTGTCTCAAAGCAAGCGGCGCACTCTATGGCGTATGCGCAGGAGGGCTGTTCCCAGGCAACAAGTACGACGAAGAGCCTGTCCGCTCTCTTACCGATCCCAACGAAACGTACGGCAACACTTGTTCGTTCGACATCGACTGTGGCCCAGGATCAAAATGCGTCAAAAGTAGCGGTGCCATAGAAGGCGTGTGTATGAGAGGATGGTAATACTTAATTCTTCTTGATTGAGAGAATTCAAATTTTTGTTGTCAATATCATCAAATTGGAGAAGCCGTCATGTTTGATCAAATTTCCTTTGAGAACACTAATTTTGCGGACAACCCAGAACCGCGTTGCCCATGCCTGCTGCTTCTGGATGTGTCCGGTTCTATGCAAGGTCAACCGATTTCCGAACTAAACGCTGGATTGATCACATTCAAAGACGAATTGATGGCAGACCCCTTAGCCATGAAGCGAGTGGAAGTCGGAATTGTGACTTTTGGCCCCGTACAGATTGCTTCGGAATTCCAAAGCGCAGAATCTTTTTATCCGCCAACGCTAACTGCTCAAGGGGACACTCCTATGGGCGCAGCAATCAAACAGGGATTGGACCTGATTCAGCAACGCAAGGCAGAATATCGTGCTAACGGAATTCCTTACTACCGCCCGTGGGTATTCCTGATTACCGATGGCGCTCCAACCGACGAATGGCAGTCGGCTGCTGCTGCCGTGCGGGAGGGAGAAGCATCGAAATCTTTTGCCTTCTTTGCTATTGGCGTTCAAGGCGCAAACATGGATATCCTTCGACAAATCAGCGTACGGGAGCCGGTTCGCCTCAATGGCTTGCGTTTCCGGGATATGTTCAGTTGGTTGTCGAGCTCATTGCGCTCGGTATCGCGGTCGACGCCGGGTACTGATGTGCCATTGGAGTCGCCGAGAGGCTGGGCTTCGGTTTCGGTATGACGTGGCTGATCATTTCCGCCTCGGTAGTCGGCACCTCCCACAAAGCGGTCGGTGCCGATTGCCAGGATAGTTGTTTCGCGCAAGTTGAAACCTATCCGTCTTCGAAATCTCCTCTTCTGATGATCTTTGTCACCGATGGCGCTGGCAGTGCTCCACATGGGGGTAAAGGTGCCGAATTGGCGATAGAAGCCGCTGTCGCTTTTTTCGGGGAACGCTACGCTCGCGAGGGGGATGGTGCCATATCGGTTGATTTGGCGAAGGAATGCATCCAAGCCGTGCGAACCAAAATTGATGAGAAAGCAAAGCGTGAAGGTGCTAAGGCTCGCGATTACGCGTGCACTTTCTTAGGCGTGGTTGCATCCCAAAGCGCAACGCTCCTGATGCAAATTGGCGACGGCGGCATTGTTGTTGATATAGGTAATGGCTTGGAAGCACCTATAAAACCGATGACTGGGGAATACGCCAATATGACTAACTTTGTCACTGACGAAAATGCCATCGACGTTCTTGAGGCCAAAGTATTCCCTTCCCGACCAGAGAAAGCCGCAGTTTTCTCTGATGGCATCCAACGCTTGGCGATGAAAATTGTGGACAACACTCCCCATGAGCCGTTTTTCACGAACTTCTTCGCTGTCCTTGCCAAGGCAACTTTGGCACAACAGGATCAATTGCAAATTGAGCTAGAACGGTTCTTGAACAGCCCGGCTGTCAACGAACGTACTGACGATGACAAGACCCTAGCACTCGCGTTCTGGATCGGAGATGATAACGATGACGAAGACTTTCGTCACAGGAACGGGTAGAACCATCAATATAGGATGCGAACTAGGTAAAGGTGGCGAAGGATCAGTCTACGAGGTACTCGAAAACGATAATTTTGTTGCGAAGTTATATAACGCACACCATCAACCCGATGCGCAGAAACAAGAAAAGCTGCGCTTCATGGCATTGACCGCCGATAATAAGCTACTAAGTTTCGCGGCGTGGCCCATAGACACCATACATAAGAACACAAACGGACCGGTTGTTGGTTTTCTGATGCCAAAAGTCAGTAGCCGACTACCGATCCATATGGTGTATAGCCCAGCGCAACGCAAACAAAATTTTCCATATGCCACATGGGATTTTCTGTTGCTTGTCGCCCGGAACACAGCGGCGGCATTTGCTTCGATCCACGAACATGGTCATGTGATCGGTGATGTCAATCAAGGCAATGTGCTGGTTGGTAATGATGGCACAGTAATGCTGATTGATACCGATTCCTTTCAGATCAACGCTAACGGTACTATGCACCTATGCAAAGTTGGCGTCCCACATTTTACTCCCCCAGAACTCCAAGGATTGGCATCATTTGATAAAACCCCACGTACTATTAACCACGATAATTTCGGCCTGGCTTTATTAATCTTCCACTTGTTGTTTTCTGGCCGGCATCCCTACGCTGGCATCCCATTACGAAATGATGTTGGCGAATCGTTGGAGAACGATATTAAAGCCTTCCGCTATGCCTATGCACCTGATGGACAAAGACGTGGTTTTAAACCACCACCAAAATCTGTTCCGATTAACATTATTCCAGATTATATCCAAAATATGTTCACATGGGCGTTTACAGAAAAAGGAGTCAGATACCGCCGCCCTACAGCTCAACAATGGATAACAGCCTTAGATGACCTGCGCAAGCAATTGAAACGCTGTTCTGTTACCCAGATGCATCACTACCCAAACCACCTTAACCAATGTCCGTGGTGTGCGTTGGATGCTATTGGGGCAGTCTTTTTTTTGACAATAAGTTATGACCCATCTGAAATTAATGGCTTTGACTTGGCACGAGCCTGCAGAGCAATCGAATCGGTGCTACCGCCTCCTGAAATTCAAATACCGAACATTGATTCCATTACTGTTAGACCTACCCCGTTACCAGAGAGACTAAAAGAAAGAAAAAGAGACATTTTATTTTTGCGGATATTAATTGTTGTAATTGCGATTATAATCTTTTCATATTATCCAGAGTGGTGGATTTTCCTCGCAGGTGGAGCATGGTGGGGGTGGATAAAAGCAAAAGATTATGGTTCGGATGAACTTGACAAAGAACTTACTAAACGTCGGCGCGCTCTCGAAGAAGCACAAAGAGAATATGATCGAATCATCGGCTTCATCGAAAAAGAAGTTAGCCATAAAGTGTTCGAAGGGAAAAAACAAGAGTTGAAAAAACTTATAATCGAATATAAAAAACTCCCGGAGCTTGAGGAAAAAGAAATAAGCAATCTATACAAAACTGCAGAAAATAGACAAAAACAAAAATTTTTGGAAAAGCATTTTATTGATGACGCCGTCATTCCTGGCGTTGGCCCAGCAAAAAAGGCAACGTTGAAATCATTCGGGATTGAAACAGCAGCGGATGTCACATGGTCGAGGGTCATATCAGTAAAAGGATTCGGTAAAGTCTTGACTCGCAATATGGTTAATTGGAGAGATTCTTGTGAGAAAAAGTTTGTCTTCAATAAAGATAACGCTGTAACCGAAGCGGACAAGAACGCAGTACGAGCTAAAATTGCAGCTCATAAACGCTCGATAGAAATGGCTATCAATAAAGGGATTTTTGAACTGCAGCGATTGCGGCAAGACATGATTGACAAGAGCAACATTATAAAACCTCGCTTGCATGAAGCAAACCAAATATTGGCGCAGGCTAAGCGTGATTTAGAGGCAATTGAATCTTACATTTAATCGCGACATTGTTTAGTCATTAAATTAAAAAAATTGCAAAAATTCTATCAATCTTAGATAGAATTTTTGCAAGAAAAAGAAAAAAGATAACAACAAAAGAAAATAATTTTCTATACTAGCCGGTATGAGATATCGTTAATAATAAACGAGATAAAAAACAAAAAAAGAAATAGAATAACCCCCAAAAGGGTGCGCCATAATGCTGTCTTTTCTCCATCTACGATAAACTTTCCTTTGTCATAAGTTGTTGATCCATACTCTAGAAGGCAGTATAATTGGTAAATCATCGAAAAAAATGAAAGCAATGGAATGCCAAAAAAAAGACCTTTATAATAAACAGACAATGTTCTTAGGGCGTATTGGCCTTTTGTTGGCTCACCGCCATTAGAGGTTAGCACTTTTATGCCAAGCAACGATTTTCCTGGTGTGTTGCCAAAAATCAAATATAGTGAACATTCAACAGCAAGAATTAATGGTAACAATGTAATACTGACTAAATACAAATTACGCTCATCTTTTACTAACAAAACATAATGTTCTTGAAAAAATAAATATAAAACAATAAAAAACAATAAATGAAATAGTGCCCCAATCAAGTTGATATCAATCATTCGCGCAAGGAAACGGTGGTAAAATTTTGCCATTTTTCTTTCTTGTGATTGATCCTGCTGTCCATTTTTTTCGCAATCACTCATAAGTTACTCCTTATAACTATTCTAGAAAAATGATTACAAAATCAAAGAATGCGGCTTGCCCTGATTAAATAATAAGTCTTCCCCAACTGATAAACAGTAGAAGACGTGCGCCACCACGAGATAAGATAACATTGTTGTCCTATCGTTACTAGAGGGTGCCAAGGTCTCGTTGTCGGAGCTGTTGCGCACTGACGCTATGCGGCTGGTTGCGCTGACGGTCAAGGTGGAGTTTGCCTGAATGCTGGCAAAGTAGGTAGACGAACACGAGTATCGGGCCAGTGTTTCGCAATGGCTATCTGGCGGAGCGGGAGATTCTGACCAGCATATGACTGGCAGCAGTGAAGGTGTCCACCGCCAGCAATCTGGTCAATGAATCGGTCGAATTCCTTACCTCACTGGTGCCACCGAACCTGGTAGTGGGCAACTGCGCTCTGATCTTCTGGTCGGCGTTGGACGGGACGTACCCTCTGACCCGCCCTCTGTGTCAGAATAGTTGTCGTCTCGATAGATCCTGAAACCAGAGGGCGACAAAGGAAGAACGAAGTGGCCAGATACGGACAGTCCTTCAAGGACAGGGCGGTTGCACGGCTGTTGCC
>Ga0207875_100513_pt1 | contig 14486 bp, 14 predicted proteins | sample CeladaPassage60A_FD_187476 | JGI IMG/M metagenome (GOLD analysis project Ga0207875, IMG submission 187476) | Cellulose-adapted microbial communities from the Joint BioEnergy Institute, USA - Passage3 60A (SPAdes) (version 2) | ecosystem: Engineered > Bioreactor > Continuous culture > Unclassified... | reverse complement strand
TTTTAAATAATACATTGCTATGTGAAAAAATCGTATGAATAAAGAAGAAACTGATGATCGGAGAAAAGAAATTGTAGATTTAACGAATGAGCTGTTTGAGGATGGACAACAACAAGCCCCTTTCATGATGAGGAAGGGGCTATTTTTATTTCCTTAATTGATGGAACATGGATATAATGGATTTTCCCACTGTTTTTTTCTTTGAATCGCAATGTTTGGTTTAACTGATCGTAGTAATGAACACGGCCAATGACGCAGCATAGCCGATAATTATGTATGTATTGAATCGAAAGATAAGAAGCAAACTCCATTGCCTCAAAGATGATCCGATTCCATTCTTCATATTGTTGCTCATCGTGATGGGAGGGATGGATTCGCTCTTCCTTTTCACGAAGTTCCTTTAGCATTTTGCGGTGTTCTGGTATTAAAAAAGGCGAGTATTTGATAATTCCTCGATCGAAATATTTCATGCCTGATGCCCTCCTATATAGCTATTGCGGATGCGTACGACGCTTCCTGGTGTGTAGCTGACGGCACGCAAAAGGGCATTCGGACCGAATTTATCGCGAATCGCGTCCATTGCTTCGGCAAGAGCACGTTCCTTCGTTCTGTCTTCAAAAAAGGACAACTGCAAACTTTCCTCATTCATTAAGTTTCCAAGGGACACATGAATGACGCGCACGCTTCGCCCGTCATAAAACTGATGGAAAATCCGTTTGCAAACGCGGTAGATATCCATTGTTAAGTTTGTGGCGATATCAAGGGTGACGGACTGATGGAATCCTCCCTCGTTATGCGAATAGCGTACGCTGAACGAAACGGTGCGCCCTACTTTCCCAATTTCACGAGCTCGTTTCGCCACTTCCTCACAAAGTTCCAGCACAACCGTTAAAATTTCGTTTTCCCGCCAGTAATCGCGCAGCAACGTAATTCCTTTTCCGATGCTTTTTTGAGGGAAGGTCCTTGCGTCGATAAAAGGTGGACTTAAGTCAATTCCCCAAGCATGATAGTAAAGCTGTTCTCCTATTACGCCAAATCGCTTTCGCAGGCGATCCAAAGAACTGTTTGCCACATCTCCAAGCGTATACATTCCCATATTGTTCAGATGTTTCTCCATTCGGCTGCCAATACCCCAAATTTCCCGTAACGGAACCGGCCATAACTTTTTCGGTACTTCTTCATATGTGCATTCTGCGATGCCTTGTTTTTTGGCGTATACATCCAGTACGACTTTGCTGATAAAACTTGGACCGATGCCAATGCAAGATGGCAGACCGAATTGATTCCAGATCGCGCTTCGTATTTTTTGGGCTGCTTCCTTGGGAAATCCATGTAGTTTTTCCGTACCGTCTAGGGTTAGCCAGCTCTCATCAACGCTGTATGTGAGAATCGCTTCAAAAGGGACAAAGGTGGAAAACAGCTCTGTAATTTGCATGCTGATTTCCAAATACCGCTTCATACGGGCGTTAAAAATATGGATATGGCGACGGCAAGGCACTTCATATAGACGGCTTCCTGTTTTGATTCCGTAATCTTGCTTCATTTTCGGAGACGCGGCCAGAACCACACTCCCACTTCGATTTTTATCAGAGACAACGACAACATAATCCTCGAGAGGATCCAGTCCATGATCGACACATTCGCAGCTGGCGTAGAAGCTCTTCATATCGATACATAAAATTTTATTTTTTGGCAGACGAGAAATATCAAATAACATCGACGCAAGGACCTCCTTTTTAAGAACATATGTTCTATTCACGAATATATGTTCTTATATTTTGATGAAAAAGTCAAGTATAAAATTGGAAAAAAGAGGTGATGCGAGTAGGAAGTAAAAAAAGAGGAGTTATTAATGTTCTAGGATCAAAAGAAAAAAGGGCCGGATTTATCCAGCCCTTAGATAAAATATTTCTCGATAGTATTCCACTAAGGGATAAAATCAAAGCAGTTGGATAATTATGGCGGAATAAACACTGGTTTTTGATGATTATGTTTAAAAAATATATTTGTTCCTTTAAAATGAAAAGAAGAAATCTCTCATAGACAAATAAAGACAGGGAGACTGTCTTTTTTATAAAACGGATAGTAATCAAGAACTTCATGTAATAAATAAGTAGGAGGATGAATTATGAGTATTTCGTTAATTGAAGAACTTCCTAAGATTGTTTCTGAGGGGAAAAAAGAAATCGAAAAAATACTAGAACGGTTAAATAGTCCGAATAAAATTTCTTTACAAACAAACGAATATGTACTACCAGCAAAGGATGAATCAGGATTATTTAAAGGTGAAGTGCCTGAATTAACAGAACAAGATTGGTTCAATCGTTTGATTTACGGGGATAATCTACTTGTTATGCAAGCTTTGTTAGCAGGTGACCCTGAAACAGGATTACCATCTATGAGAGGGAAAATTGATTTAATTTATATTGATCCTCCGTTTGATAGCAAAGCAGATTACCGAACTAAAATTAAACTACCAGGAATTAGTATTGATCAGAAACCTACAGTTATTGAGCAATTTGCATATTCTGACACCTGGAAAGATGGAACTGCAAGTTATTTGAGAATGATTTATCCTCGTTTAGTTTTAATGAGAGAGTTATTGAAAGAAAACGGGTCGTTAATTGTACATATTGATTGGCATGTGGGGCATTATGTAAAGATTTTATTAGATGAAATTTTCGGTAAGGAAAATTTTAGAAATGAGATAGTATGGCAAAGATCAAGTGCTCATAATGATTCAAAGAGAGCTGTTTCCTACGGTAAAATACATGACACTTTATTATGGTATACAAAGAGTGAAAAATATATTTGGAATACGCAATTTGTCCCCTATTCAGAGGAATATATTCGAAAAAACTATAGAAAAATTGATCCCACAAACGGGAAACGATTTAAAACTAGTGATTTAACAGCAAATAACCCCGGTTACTTTTATGAGTGGAAAGGTGTTTTCCCTTCTGAAGGTAGGTATTGGGCTTATAGTGAATCGAGAATGAAAGAACTAGATGAAAAAGGATTAATTTATTATTCAAGCAGTGGAATGCCATATTATAAAAATTATGAAGATGAAATGAAGGGTATTGTTCTCCAAGATTTATGGACTGACATACCTATACCTTCGAAAAATGAAAGAGTCAATTACGCAACTCAAAAACCAGAAAAATTATTAGAAAGAATTATTTTAGGTCATTCAAATGAAAATTCTATTGTTGCAGACTTCTTTTCAGGATCCGGCACAACAGCTGCAGTCGCTGAAAGATTGGGAAGAAGATGGATAGCATCTGATATAGGAAAACCGGCAATAATGATCACGAGAAAACGATTGATTGATCAAAACAGTAAACCTTTTTTGTATCAATCAATTGGCGACTATCATAAAGAGAGTTTTGTATCATCAAAATTATTTAGAAGAATCGGAGATTTATCTCAAGTAGTCCTAAAACTCTTCGGAGCAGAAACTTTTGACAAGGAACAAAATCCATCTAGAAATTTAGGATATATAAAAGATAATAGAACTTTAGTTTATGTGGATTCACCATCTAAATTAACAGGACTTAATACAATAAAAAAAGCCCAAGAACTAAGAGAATCGTTTATGGGCGGTTGGAATAAGGTTATTGTCTTAGGCTGGAATTTTGTGTTTAACATTGGGGAGATTATTCAGACAATTGATGATAATAAATTAGAGGTTCTTGTCATTCCATCAGATTTGTTAGATCAATTGAGAAAGAAATCCGGTTATAAAGACTTAGTTAAATCAGGAAATATAAGATTTTCATCATTACAGTATCTAACATTAAAAGAACCTATTATCAAAGATTATTCTTCCGAAATTGAATCGATTACTCTTGAATTAGATAACTATATTTTATTATCACCTGATGTATTACCTTTAGATGAAAAAAATAAAAAGCTGTTACAAAAAATTATCGAGACAGAACCATTATCGCTAATTGAATATTGGAGTATTGATCCAGATTACGATGGACATGTTTTCCGTAGTAAGTGGCAAGATTATAGAGGAAATACTGCAAACGATAGTGATGAGTTAAGGGTGGTAACGAAAACAGAAATATTCGTGCCAAAGAAAAAAGGAAAAAGAACAATCTGTGTAAAAGCTGTAGATGTATTTGGATTTGAAAGTGTATGGACATGGGAGGTGAAATAAATGCCGATTGGAACAAATACTGGTACAAAAAGAGCTCCTCTTAAGTTTGCAAAAGAGTTAACTAAAATCGTAAATCAAGCTTGGGAAGATGGATCGTTTATTGAAAATGTAACTCCTACTACTAAAGATTTACTACGATATTGGTTTTCAGATGTATTTTGTGATCAAAGATATATAAATTTTCATGAGGGGCAAAAACAAGCAATTTTAAACACTATATATGTTCATGAGGTTCTCAAAACGGAAACTGTATTGGGAATGTACCAGTCAATAAATCCAGCAATTCTTTCTGAAATCGATGATGAGATTTTACATCAAGAAAAATACCAATATCCTAAGTATTGTATCAAAATGGCTACAGGTACAGGAAAAACATGGGTTTTAGCTGCATTGCTTATTTGGCAGTATTTGAATGCCAAAAATGAAAAAGAAAAGAGTGGACGCTATAGTAAAAATTTTCTATTAGTAGCACCAGGACTTATCGTATATGAGCGCCTACTCGATTCATTTTTAGGAAAAGAAAACGAGCAAGGTAATAGAGATTTTGATACATCGGATATAAAAAGACATGAAAACCTATTTGTTCCTCCTGCTTATAGAGAAACAGTATTTAGTTTTTTGCAGTCTTCAGTTGTAAAAAAGGAGCATATTGGAAAACAAGTAACTGGTGATGGCATTATTGCAATTACCAATTGGCATTTACTTGCTGAAGTTGAAGAGGATGATGATAAAGAAGTTTCAGTTTTTGAAGATCCACGTCAAATGATAGAAGATTTATTACCAATTACGCCAGGAACAAGCGCAGGTCATTCACTTGAAAGTTTGGATAATCGATATCTGAGAGGTCAAGCATTAGAATATTTATCTAAGTTAGAGGATATTGTTGTATTTAATGATGAGGCGCATCATATTCATGAAATCAAAACAAGTGGTGAGATAACAGAAGTTGAATGGCAAAAAAGTTTAAATAAAATTGCTAGAACGAAAGGGAAAAAATTTATTCAAATAGATTTTTCAGCAACTCCTTATGATGTCACTGGAAGTGGTCAAAAAAGAACCAAACACTACTTTCCGTATATAGTTGCAGACTTTGAATTAAAAGATGCTATTCAAAAAGGTTTAGTTAAAACCATTGCACTAGATCGACGAAAAGAAATAGCAACAATGGAATTAGATTATAAAGCTGTAAGGGAAGGTAATAGGGTAATCGGTCTTTCAGAAGGCCAAAAACTAATGCTAAGAGCCGGTTTACAGAAGCTAAGAATACTTGAGGAGCAGTTTAATTCTTTTACTGAGGGACATGACAACATAAAAAATAAATATCCAAAAATGCTCGTAATATGTGAAGACACTAAAGTATCTCCTTTTGTAACAGAATTTTTAACAAAATATGAGGGATTAAGTGAGGAGGATGTTTTACAAATAGATTCTGATCAAAAAGGATCAGTACCTGCTAAAGAATGGGAACAAGTGAAACAGAGATTATTTAATATTGATAAGTATCACAAACCAAAAGTAATCGTATCAGTTTTAATGCTTCGCGAAGGGTTTGATGTAAATAATATATGTGTTATCGTACCTCTCCGCTCATCCGAAGCACCGATATTATTAGAACAGATAATTGGACGTGGATTGCGTTTAATGTGGCGTGAACCTGAATTTCAAGAAATTAAAGCAGAAAATCGTAGACGTCTATTAGTGGAAAAAAAGGAGCCAACTAACTATCTTGATATTTTGAGTATTATAGAACATCCTGCATTTGTTAATTTTTATAAAGATTTAATGGATAAAGGTCTCGCTGCTGAAACTAAAGATTTACCAGATCGAGATACAGTATTAGGAGATATTATTCATGTCGGGTTAAAGGAAAATTATCAACAATATGATTTATACTGGCCAATTATTTTAAGTGACAAAGAAGAATATCTAAAAATAGAAGAGTTAAGTATTGATCAACTATCTAAGTTTGATTTATATGATTTAAAGAAATTACGAGATATGGTAAAAAAAGAAGACGGAGAAATCTTCTATTCTCAAGAATTGACTGTAAATACTCGATTTGGGGATTACAAAGTTACTGGTGAAATTTTCACGGCAAAAAGTTATAACGAGTTTCTTCAGAAAATGGTCATGGTCATAACTTCATCAATGAATAGAATAGGGTCTAGGAAAACAAAAGAATTCCCTTTTATACAAATCAATCATGTAGAGCTGGTCAAACTTATAGACGAATTCATTCGAAAAAAACTATTCGGGGAACCGTTTAATCCTTTGGAGAACAACAACTGGAAAATATTGATGATTGCTAGATCAGGGATATTGCAGCACTTGATTAAGGAATTAAGCAAGATTATATACCAAATGCAAAATAGTGTAGATGTTACTGAAGCGGTTGTTATTAAGCGCTATTTCTCTGAAATAAAAGAACTAAGAATGAGAGAAAACTATTCATTACCTTTTGTTAAAACAATTTATGAGAGATTACCGTATCCTTCCAATAAAGGGAAATTTGAAAAAGATTTTATGCAATTTGTAGATAATCAGTCTGGAACACAAGCATTTTTAAAAATAAATGAATATTACCATACTTTTGCTGGATTAAGTTATATAAGAACGGATGGTCTGCTTGCTACCTATTACCCTGATTTTATTGTTAAATATAACAATGATATCTATCTTGTAGAAACAAAGGCAGAAGGTCAAATTAATGATGAAAATGTCCAGCAAAAACATAGAGGCGCATTAGATTGGATAACAAAAATAAATGAACTTAATCCAGAAGATCGAATGAATGGTAACTGGCACTACGTATTATTAGGACATGAAACATTTTATAGTATGCAAAATGATGGTGCCACTCTTGGAGATATCTTAGAATATTGCGAATTGACTCGTGCATTGGTGGAGGGGCGTTTATTTTAGTCCAAATTTGTGTAAACTGCGCCACAATATTAAGAGGATATCCCAAAAGCTGCAAATTGAAGGGGATATCCTCTTTATTAATATCAGACTCTCATCATCCTTAATGTTAAAATTTCGGTAATGCCTCCACTGCATCAGCCAGATCGCTATAGCTGTCTTTTAAGTATCTGGACGTAGTGGCAATATTGCTATGACCTGCGAGTCTCCGCACTTTTTCGATGTCGTTGTTTGTGGCTTTCAGCATCCACTTACAAAACGTATGCCGGAACATATGTGGAGTTAATTTTTTGTTCGGCAGGCTGTAGCCTTCAATCATTCGCTGGATGCCCCGGACTGAAAACTTCGGCGAGCGCTGGCTGTAAAAGACGTATGGCGATGCGGCCACATGCGGTTTCTTTTTCGCCATTTCCGCGCGAAACTTCAGCCAATCCTCGAGTTCTGCCAGCAAGATATTCGAGATCGGCACTGTTCTTACTTTCATCCCTTTTCCCACGATCCGAATTCGTTTCATCTCTAAATCCAAGTCCGTTAATTTTAAATTGGATAACTCTTCCACACGCAATCCTGCATAGGTAAGCAAGTACACTACCGCGCGATCCCGGCGATATTTCTCCTCGGGATCAACCCCTCGGCTTTGCACCGGTTTTTTCCGCATCCGTTGCAACAAGTCCTCGAATTCTTCTTCCGTGAGCCACATAATCTTTTCGGTATCTTCATCGGCTGATTTTAAATCCTGGATATCTTTCATTGGGTTCTGTTCGATCTTGTGATGTTTGACCGCCCACGCATAAAAACTTCGCAGCGAATTAAGCCGGCGATTGATCGTGGAGATGGCCAACGGTTTTCCTTCTGCCGGATTCAACATTTGCTGGATCCATTTGCGAATGTCAGCCGACGTGACATAATCACCCGGACCGATATGTAAGTCTTGGAAAAAGATATTCAAGTCATTGGTGTAGGAGATGATGGTGTTTGGGGAGGCACCTTTTTCCTGAAGGTAGGTAACATACTCATTTAGCATCTTTTCCACCCTTTCACTTATACGACGAGTTTAAAAGGATTCAAAACGCAAATAATCGATTGAAAAAATAACATTATATGACGAGTATATCATAAAAAAGATAGAATTGTTAGTCATATAACGTAGATTATATGTCTAGTTAAATGATATAAAATTAGGATACAAAAAGACGAGGAAACACCTCGTCTCGTTTTATCAGTTATCGTTTAATGCAACATAGTTAGTCATTATGTCGCGTTTTTGTAGTGAAGGGGGAAAAATGAAATAATTGAGTTAATTTCATAATTCTCACCCCTTGATTTTCAAGGGATTCAAGACAATAAAAAATGGGTACCTCCCCAAATTTCGTTATAATGGTAGGTAACCAAACAAACCATCCGAAAGAGGTGAGTACCCTATGACTATGGTAAAACAAATTTCTCTTTTTGACATCCATCAATTATTAGAAATGGAAAGTGATGTTAGTCTAAAAAGTGGACACGGAGAACAGAGAGATTATAATAAACTTAATTACAATCAGTTCGAGGTGTCCAATCATGAAAAAGAGAACATTTGATCAAGAATACAAGATTCAAGCCGTTGAGTTATGCTTGGAGGGGGATAAGTCCATCGCCCAAGTGGCAAAAGAGTTAGGTTTGGCATACAACACTCTTCACCGTTGGGTCAAAGAATACAAAGAAAGCAATGGTACAAGCTTTGTAGGTTCAGGAAATATCAAGCCACAAAACCAAGAAATCATCGAATTGCGCCGTCGCAATCAAGAGCTGGAGGAGGAATTAGCGATCCTAAAAAAGGCGTTAGGCATCTTCACCAGAAACCAGAAGTGATTTACGCGTTCATTTTTCAACATCGAAATGAATTTCGCGTGGTGAAGATGTGCCAAGTTCTCGGTGTTTCTAAAAGTGGGTATTATGCATGGCTGAAACGACCAAAAAGCAACCAAAAAGAGAAAAAAGAACAACTGACCCAACAGATTCGAAATGAGTATCTCAAGTCACGCAAGATTTACGGTAGTCCGAAAATTACGCAAGAACTACGCAAACAAGGAATTGGTGTGTCCCAAAAGACAGTCGCTCGCATCATGAGTGAAGAAGGATTAAGATCCATTACGGTACGTAAATACAAGGCAACGACGAATAGTAATCATCCTTACAACGTGTATGTGAATCTGTTAGAACAGAACTTCCAAGCAACGGCTCCAAATGAAGTATGGATGGCCGATATCACGTACATTCCTACTGATGAAGGATGGTTGTATTTAGCGAGCATCATGGATTTATATACCCGTAAAATCGTAGGATGGTATATCGATAACCAAATGACGAAAGAGTTAGTCATTAAAGCCTTACAACGAGCGTTAAACAACGAGAAACCAACAGGGAGAGTCCTCCATCACTCGGATCGTGGGAGCCAATATGCTTCAAATGACTATCAGCAGCTCTTACAGGAACACCATTTTCAAGTGAGCATGTCGAGACGTGGGAACTGTTACGATAACGCTTGTATCGAGTCGTTTCATAGCTTAATCAAGAAAGAATGTATCTATCCGAATCGATTCCGTACGCGAAAAGAAGCGAAACAAGCCATTTTTGAGTACATCGAATGTTTCTACAACCGTAAGAGAAGTCATTCCGCTCTTGAATATGTATCGCCATGTGAATTTGAAGCTGCTTACTACGCTAATCAGAGAAAGGTAGCTGTTGTAACCGTCAAGTAAAATTGAACACTTTTTGCTCATTAATTTTGAACAGTTTCATCGCTGAAAATGGAAATTCTATGCTTCATGCGATAGCTGTCTCCGTTTAAATGAATCACCTCTGCCCGATGAATAATTCTATCTAATACGGCTGTAGTGATCGCTGGATCCCCCAGTAGTTCTCCCCATTCACTTGGTCCCTTGTTGGACGTTAAAATAATGGATGATTGATTGTACAAGTCATTGATCAAATGGAAAAACAAATTGGCTTCTCGTTGATCCATCGCCATAAACATGAGATCATCGATAATCACGAGGTTGGATTCTCTTAGACGCTGAAGACGAATTCGAGATTTGCGAGTGATTTCTTCTGTTTTTAACGCTTGAATCAACTCTCCCATGGTAATAAACGTCACTTTATACCCTTGATCAATCGCCTCCATCCCAAGTCCAATCGCTAAATGGGTTTTCCCTACACCTGGCGGTCCTAATAAAATTAAGTTAAAAAGTTGGTCTAACCATGCGAGTTCCCGCAATTGATGAAATTGCCGTTTTGTCAGTGATGGCTGTTCATCCAGCTGAAACTCGTCCAATGTCTTGTAATACGGGAAAGCTGCCCATTTTAGACGCCTTTCCCGTGCTTTTTTCTCCCGACAATCTTGTTCATACTGTAATACTATGGACAAAAAACGAAGATAGGTCATCTCGTTTGTTTCTGCTTGTTTCACTAGTACAGGCAGGTGAAAAGCCGTTTCTGTCAAACGCAACGTTCGCAATAACTCTTGTACTTTCGCCAGCTGGCTCATTTCGTTCTTCCCTCCAAAATCTCAATATATTCTTCGATGCTTCTGACAGCTGGTTGAGCTTCCAAAACCGAAAGGTTCCCCTCACGTAATGGTTGAATTCGGTTCACTGAAACGACTTTGTCGGAAGTGTTCCATCTATGTTGTCGTTGTAAGTAACCGACCATATCTGTAAATGCAGAGGCGCTATACAACTGTAATTCCATACATTTTTGCAGCGCTTGGCTGCACAGAGAGAGTGGAGATTGAGCCAGCTGCTTTTGAATGAGCTGTAATTGATCCCGTATATATCGTGGATAGTTTTTTCGTATACGTTCGAGATACTCCTTGGCCGCATCCGGATTTTCAAATTCATGGGCAATCCTCTCGAGATACACATCGATCCCTTTCGCTCGATCACGCAGATGATTCCGGTTTTGAATGAGTTTCCCTTTGCCGTGAGTGATCGGGTGTTTCCCTAAGTATTCCCCGGTTTCCAAATCATAGATCAGGAGTTCTTGTTCTGCCTCTTGAATGACGATTTGCACCGTTTTCCCAAACGATGTATAGGTTCCGCACGGAACCGTGTATCGATTGGATTTGTACAGAATGGTATTGTCCTTTCTCACCGTCCTTGTTATACTGTTGGTAAGGTTTGTTTTGGGGACACCAGTCACGTCCAATGATGGAGAGATCGGTCGTAAGTGTGCTTTTTCGAGTTCGAACACATCGGCCGGTCTCTTTTTTGTCGTATTATGAACTCTGCCGTTTCCTGTTCGGCGCAGCCAATTCCATCCTTGTTCATTCCATGCATCGATAGTAGTAAAGATCCGATGTTTGGCAAAGTTATGTTTGATAAATCCTACGACGTTTTCGATTTTCCCCTTACTTTCCGGATCTGCCTTTCGACATACATGAAGAGTCAAGTTTCGTTGTCTCCGATAGGCTTCAAATTCGGCCGTGAGAATGAGATCCCCGGCATTTTCGCTGACCACAATCAGGTTGTCCTGATCGTAAACCAGTTCGTTTGGGATTCCCCCAAACCATTGGAACGCATTCTCGTGCGCTTGGATGACATCTCTCGTCGTAAAAGGACGATTCAGCCACTCCATGTATTTATAACGGGAGTGCGAAAGAACAAAGGCGATAAAATATAACACGATATCCTTTCCTTGTTGATTTTTTACTTTGACTTTTCCAAAATCGACTTGCGCTTGGTGACCCATTGGTGGATCTGGCACTGCTTGATATTGGCGGACAGAAGTTTCTTTTGGGATGTTCCACTCCTCTCGTAAATTCCTCACATAGCTGCGGACCGTACTTTCTCCCACACGGAGATCGGGATATTGTTCCTCCAGCCAATCTTGTACTTGAGACGCTGATAGATCTGGATGCTTCTGAATCCAATGTAAAATAATCTCTCGGTAAGGGTCTAACTTTTTTCTTCGCTGCTTCGTAGAAGCCAGCCATATCGTCATTTCCTCTGGTGAACGTTTTAAATAGTTATATAATGTCGTTCTGGATATGTTTAATTTTTTAGCGATAGTGGCTTTACTAAATCCTTGCTTTAAGAGCTGATAAATTTCCATGTACACTTCCCACTTATCCACCTTTCCATCCCTCCAACAGCTAGATAGCATTCAACATCTATCATAGCTGTTCGGAGTAAAATTGGTAAATGAGTGTTCAATTTTATTTGTCGGATTCTGTCCATTTTAGTTTAGCAGTTACAGGATGTTAGAAGATGGGGTGTTTAATAGCGAAAAGTTGTTTTTTGAAATTCGACAACAGGGCTATACGGGAGGAAAGACGATTTTAAAAGACTATATGAAACCTTTCCGAGAGACGGCCAAAAAGAAATACACCGTTCGCTATGAAACGCTTCCTGGCGAACAAATGCAAGTCGATTGGAAAGAAGTTGGGGAGGTCGTGATCGAAGGGAGAAAAGTCAAGTTATCGCTATTTGTGGCCACGTTAGGCTATTCGCGGATGAAATACGCGGTATTTACGACCAGCCAGGACCAGGAGCACTTAATGGAATGCCTGATTCAGAGCTTCAAGTACTTTGGTGGGGTTCCGAAGAAGGTGTTATTTGACAATATGAAGACCGTTACAGACGGGCGAGAACAAGGAGTGGTGAAATGGAATCAGCGATTTTCTGAATTTGCGAGTTACTACGGATTTATTCCAAAAGTATGCCGGCCCTACCGGGCCCAGACAAAGGGAAAAGTCGAACGAGCCATTCAGTATATTATGGATCACTTCTATGTAGGAACATCGTTTGAAAGCATCGAAGAATTAAATTTCCTTTTACATCGTTGGCTCGATCAAGTGGCGAATCGGAAGCCAAACGCCACTACCGGTATTTCTCCGCAAGAGCGTTGGGCCGAGGAGTCACTCAAACCTCTCCCGTTGAAAGATTACGATACGAGCTATCTTTCCTATCGGAAAGTGCATTGGGATGGCAGTTTCTCGTATAAAGGGGAGCAATGGCTCTTATCGGCGGAGTATGCGGGCAAAGAAATTCTGGTGAAGGAGCGATTAAATGGAGATATTCGATTGTACTTTCGAGGGAAGGAGATTTCTCACGTGGACCAACAGAAAAAAGTGATTTCATTCGCTGAAAAAATAAAAAAGAAACAGACAGAAATGGCCGCCACCATTTCGCCTGTTTCGATGGAAGTGGATACTCGTCCATTGTCCGTTTATGACGCATTCCTGCGAGGGGAAAGCTCATGAAAGAACGCATACACGAGTATTGCCACCAACTCCATTTGCCTGTCATGGCGGAGCGATGGTCCGCCATGGCAGAATACGCCTCTACTCATAATATATCATATTCAGAGTTTTTATTCCGCTTATTAGAGGCAGAAATCGTCGAAAAACAGGCACGATCGATCCAAACGCTCATCAAGCTGTCCAAACTGCCGTATCGCAAGACGATCGATACGTTTGATTTTACCGCGCAGCCTTCGGTGGATGAGCGCCGGATTCGAGAGCTGCTTACGTTGTCCTTTATTGACCGGAAAGAAAATATCCTCTTTCTCGGTCCACCGGGGATTGGAAAGACACATCTGGCAATTTCGATTGGAATGGAGGCGATCGCAAGAGGGTATAAAACGTATTTTATTACCGCTCACGATTTGGTCAATCAGTTAAGAAGAGCCGACCAGGAAGGAAAGTTGGAGAAAAAGCTTCGTGTCTTTGTGAAGCCAACCGTTCTCATTATTGATGAAATGGGGTACCTAAAACTGGACCCGAACAGCGCTCATTACTTATTTCAAGTGATCGCTCGTCGGTACGAGCATGCCCCGATTATCCTCACCTCCAACAAAAGCTTCGGGGAATGGGGAGAAATCGTGGGAGACTCGGTTTTGGCGACAGCGATGTTAGATCGATTACTGCATCATTCCATCATTTTCAACCTAAAGGGGGAAAGCTATCGATTACGGGAAAAGAGGATCCAACAAGAAAAACAGAAGGATCAATGAAAGGTCCTTCTGGGGAATTTTAAACCGGCGATTTTGGGGAAAAAATAATCGGCCTTGACATTTGAATCGATTCCGCACGCGAACAGAAGCGAAACAAGCAATTTTTGAGTACATCTAATGCTTTTACAACCACAAAAGAAATCATTCAATTCTTAGCTATGTATCGCCATGTGAATTTGAATTTGCATATTACTCTAACCAGGGAAAAGTAGCTGCATAAATTCAGCTACAGATATTTCTCTCTGTTTAACGTGTCCGTTTTCTTGACATAACAACAAGAGTGACTATTAAAAAAGTTATTATCTTATCAGGCGTGTTGATTATCCAATAAAATCCAAAGGGTATAGAAAAAAGAGCACCTTTCCTGTAGAATGTGAGTAGCGACACAAACAAACCCAGGAGG
>Ga0207875_100507_pt1 | contig 14798 bp, 10 predicted proteins | sample CeladaPassage60A_FD_187476 | JGI IMG/M metagenome (GOLD analysis project Ga0207875, IMG submission 187476) | Cellulose-adapted microbial communities from the Joint BioEnergy Institute, USA - Passage3 60A (SPAdes) (version 2) | ecosystem: Engineered > Bioreactor > Continuous culture > Unclassified... | reverse complement strand
CTGTCGTTTGCCGAAGCGGAGTCCAGCCGTTCGGGTCGTTGCGACGTGGGAAAGCCTGCGGTTGCGTTCATCGCTCGCCTCCGTTTGGGTTTTCGCGTTTGGCGTGCCACAGTTCGAGAAAGGTGCGTCCCGGGGGCGTGGGCAGGTCACGAACCCCAAACCAGCCGCGGGCGAAGGGAAACCAGTCAAGCGTCTTGCGCCCGCGCGCCCACGTGGCGAGCAGCCTGACTTTGACCCGTTCCGCGGCATGGTAGAGCGCAGGGCGGGTTGCGAGCCAGCGCCAGAGGGTGAGGGCCCGTCCTTCCAGCGCCGGACGAAGGCCCGCTTTGTGCTGTTCGTGGCGAAGACGGCGCAGCAGGTCCGGCAATGGGATTTTCACCGGGCACACTTCACCGCAACGACCGTTCAGCGTGCAGGCGTTGGGCAGATCGAGCGCGTTGTCGAGTCCGGTAAAGAGCGGAGTCAAGACCGATCCCATCGGCCCCGGGTAGACCCAACCGTACGCATGCCCGCCGATCGCGCCATAGACCGGGCAATGGTTCATGCACGCGCCGCAGCGGATACAGCGCAACATCGGACGGAACGGTCCATCGAGCATCCGGCTGCGTCCGTTGTCGACGAGCACGACGTGAAACGCCTCGGGGCCGTCCTGGTCGCCTGCGCGGCGCGGGCCGACGGAGTAGGTGGTGTAGGTTTCGCTGTCTTGCCCCGTTGCGGAACGCGCGAGCAAACGCAGAAAGAGCGCAACGTCCTCGAGGGTGCCGACCACCCGCTCGATTCCGGCGGTGACGATATGGACCCGTGCGAGCGTCTGCGTGAGGTCACCGTTCCCTTCGTTGGTAACGATGAGGGTCTGTCCCGTCTCGGCTACGAGGAAGTTCGCGCCGGTGATGCCGACGTCTGCTTGGAAGTACTTTTGTCGCAGCTGCAACCGCGCCTCGGTGACCAGCCCTTCGACGGTCGTTTGCCGCGGCGTGCCATGCGCGGCTTCGAAGAGGTCGGAGATCTGCTCTTTGGTTTTGTGGACCGCGGGGGCGATGATGTGTGAAGGAGCTTCTCCCGCCAGCTGAATGATGTACTCCCCTAGGTCGGTTTCGACGATTTCGTACCCCGCTGCCTCCAGCGCCTCGTTGAGCCCGATCTCCTCGGAGACCATCGATTTGCCCTTGGTGATCACGCGGGCATTCGCTGCGGCGCAGATCTCCAGAATGATGCGGCGCGCCGCGTCGGCATCGGGTGCCCAATGGACGACACCGCCGTGGCGGGTGACCTCTGCTTCGAACGCGGCGAGGTAGGTGTCGAGGTTGGCCAGGATTTCGTCTTTGCGCTGGGCGCCCGCTTCGCGCAACTGCTCGAATTCGGGGACGAGCGCAACCGCTTTCGCGCGTTTGCCGATGAAGCCATCCGCGGCACGGGAAAGCGCCGCCTGGAGATTGGGCTCGTGCAGCGCGAAGACCGCTTGTTCGCGAAAGCGGCGTGGAGTGCGGCTGGTCATCGGGTGACACAGCTGGGCTTTTGTCGATTGCTCGCTCATTGCATGCTCCCGCGGGATCGCGTCAGCCATTCAAACCGGGACCATTTGCCAGTCCCGCCAGCACTTCGAGGGTATGATAGACCCGGACCGGGGCATGGATGCGCGCAAGCCGCCCGGCAATGTTCATCAGACAACCCAGGTCGCCGCCTAAGAGCACTTGCGCGCCGCTCTTCAGGATGTTTTGCACTTTGCGTTCGACCATCGCTTCAGAAAGTTCCGGATATTTGACGCAGAAGGTGCCACCGAACCCGCAACACACCTCGGCCTCTGCCATCTCCACCAGCGTCAGCCCTTCGACACGGGCAAGGAGCTGGCGCGGTTGTCCCTTGATCCCCAGGCTGCGCAAGCCGGAACAGGAGTCGTGGTAGGTGACGCGATAGGGGAACCGGACCCGTGGGAGTTGTTCCAATGGAACCTGTTGGGCGAAGTAGCTCAGCGCTTCCCACGACTTGGCTGCGAGCCGTTGCGCGCGTTCCCGCCATTCGGGATCGTCTTTGAGCAGTTCCGGATAGTCGTGGCGAATCGTCGCAAGGCACGAGCCCGAAGGCGCGATGAGATAATCGAAGGGTTCGAACGCGGCGATGGTCTGCTTCGCAAGCGCACGGGCGGCATCCCAGTCCCCCGCGTTGTAGCCGGGTTGCCCGCAGCAGGTTTGCGCGAACGGGACTTCGACGCGGTGCCCCGTGGCTTCCAAGAGTTGCGCAAGCGCCATCGCGATGTTGGGACGGATGGTATTGACCAGGCAGGTCACAAAGAGACCGACGCGGGGTTGGGTAGCCATAGTACGAAAACACGAGCGGGAAGACCCGCTCATTATACTGAGCAGGAGGCGCACTTGTCGATCGGGAACAGAAATTGGGTGCGACGCAAGCAATGGGGGATCGCGTGGCGCCTAGCGCTGCTCTGCGGTTGGCTGGGCATCGCGCAGACGCAACCGGTGGCGCAAGCCGAAACGGCACAAGCGTGCGCGCAGGCTGGTTCCGCCGAAGCGATTTGGCAGCCGTGGCCGACGGTAGTGGTGCCGTCTGCGCGCGAAGCCCCCGCGAAAGTGGTCGCACGCGAGTCGGCAACCGTCGCGCCGGAAGTCGCTGGCCGAATCGAAAAACTCCCCGTGCGCGTGGGGGACCAGGTGGCGGCAGGCGATGTGGTCGCGGAGCTCGACGCGTCGCTGTTGCGCTTGGCGCGCGACGAAGCGGCGGCGGCGTATGCCGCGGCGCAAACGCGGGTGGCGCAGGCGAAACGGTTACTTGCCCAAGCAGAGCGGTTGCTTGCCCAACGGGTGGGCAACCGCGACAACATGGCGGCTGCCGAAGAGCAGTTGCGGATCGCCGAGCAGGAGGCGGCTGCGCGGGCGGCGCAACGGGCGCAAGCCGAATGGCGCTTGGCGCACGCGGTGGTGCGCGCGCCGTTTGCCGGTGTGGTCACCGCACGCTTGGCGCAGGAAGGAAACTGGGTCGCTGCGGGACAAGGGATCGCGGTGGTGACCTCGGCCGAGCAGGAGGTGGTCGCGCAGGTGGTGGGCGATCAGGCAGCGGAGCTTGCCCATGCTGCCGCGTCACCTCGCTTCGTGCCGTTCGTAACCGGACATTCATCCGCGCTCATCTCCGATCCCTCTTCTGATCCGGCCGCGGAAATCGCGCTCACCTGGGTCGCAACCAACGCGGTGCGTGACGCGCCCGGACAGCGCACGACGGTGCGGTTTCGCTTCACGCACCCTCATCCATTGGCCGCAGGAACCGTGGGGCGGGTCCGGTGGCAATCGTCGGCACGCATCGCGCCGCCAGAAGCGGTCACGACCTTCGACGGTCGCGTCGGGGTTTGGGTGCGACGTAACCCCACTGCGCCGCCCCGTTTTCTGGCGTTACCAGACGCCCTTCCGAGGCGCAGCGCCGTGGTGGCGTTACCGTCTGGGTGGTTACCTGAGGAGGCGCAGATCGCGGTGGGTCGCCAGGGGGGGCTTGCGTGGGCATACGTGGGTGCGCGTACACCCCGATCCGAAACTCGCGCGGAGTGCGGGCAATGAGTGGGTTCGTGCGCCGCTTGTTGGAAAATGGGCCGCTGGCGAACCTTGCGTTTTTGCTGGTCGTTGCGCTCGGGGTCGCCAGTTATCTGACGATGCCCCGGGCGCGCGACCCCGAAATCAATTTCAACTGGGTCAATGTCTGGACGGTCTATCCTGGGGCGAGCGCCGAAGATGTCGCGCGAAAGATCACCGAGCCGCTCGAAGAGGCGCTGCGCACCGTTTCCGATATCCGCTATTTGGTGTCGACCTCGCGTGAGGGGCTGTCGTCGATCTTGGTCCGTTTCGAACGCCTGGACGACGCCACCTTTGCGCGCCGCGTCGAAGAGGTACGGCGTGAGGTGCTCAACAAGGCGAACGACCTGCCGGAGACCGCGAAAACCCCACGCGTGATGGAGATCACGACCTCGAACGGTTTTCCAACCGCGATGCTCGCGTTGTACGGACCGGTGGGTGGGGAGACGCTGCGTGCGACTGCGGAGCGGATCAAACGGGACCTCGAGCACCTTCCGGGGGTAGATCGCGCGTTGGTCTTCGGCTTTCGCGAACCGGAATTGCAGATACGTTTCGACCCGATCGCGTTGGCGGCGCTGGGCGTTGCCCCTGTGACGCTCGCGGATCAAGTGCGCGCCTGGTTCCGCGATCTGGCTGCTGGGCGGGTGCGGATCGCTGGCGAAGAGTGGCTCGCTCGGGTACAGGGCGAAACGGTTTCTGCCGAGGCGCTCGCCCAGTTACCGATCCAAGTGGCGCGTACCAACGACCCGGTACCGGCGCTGCTGCCACTTTCCCAGCTTGCCGAGGTTCAGGAAGGGGCGGAGCGCGCCCGTCAACTCGTCCGTTTCCACGGTCATCCGGCGCTCCTCGTTTCGATCACCAAAAAGGCGAAGGCGAACACCCTTCAGCTTTTGGACGCGCTCAACCGCTATATCGACGAGCACAATTCGGGGCTCGAAGCGCTGGGGCTGCGGCTTGCGCTCGTCGATGACCAAACCCCGGAGACGCGCGCAGCAATCGGTGTGATGGAACAGAACGCGCTGGTGGGCCTTGCGCTGGTTCTGGTCATGGTCGGGTTTTTCCTGGGGCGGCATTTGGCGCTGCTGGTGGCTGCGGGGATGGTTTTTGCGCTTGCGGGGGCAATGGCTGTATTGGCCGTGAGCGGCAGTACGCTCAATTTGACGGTGCTCTTGGGGGTGGTGATCGCGCTCGGGATGCTTGTCGACGATGCGGTGGTGATCGTTGAAGCGATCCACGACAAGATCGTGCAGGGGGTGCCGGCGCAGCAGGCGGTCTTTGCCGGGTTGCGCGAAGTGGCCGCGCCCGTGGCAAGCGCGGTGCTCACCACAGTGGCGGCGTTTCTGCCACTCATGCTCCTGCCCGGCATTCTGGGCGATTTTTTGCGGGTCGTTCCCGTCGTCGTCACTGTGGCGCTGGCGATGAGCCTCGTCGAAGCCTATTGGTTACTTCCGGCGCACATCTTGACGATGCATGCGGCGTTCGATCGGCCGCGTTCGCGCTGGGGGCTCTGGCGCGAGCGCTTTCAGCGCCGCTTGCGCAATCGCTATGGTCGGTGGCTGGTATGGGCGCTACGCCGACCGAAACGGGCGGCGGTGCTTGCGTTCCTGGCGTTCGCTGCTGCGGTGGCGTTGGTGGTGAGTGGCACCGTTCGGGTGCAGTTTTTCGCGTTCGAAACGATTCGGCTCTTCTATATCCATGCCGATCTGCCGGTCGGGACACCGCTTTCTGAGACGCTCGCGGTTGCCGACCGGATGCGGCAGGCGGTGGAAGCGACACTGCCTGCCGAGGAGCTGCGCGCGGCGGTGGCGATGGCGGGCGTGAAATTCACCGATACCGAACCGCTTTATGCCGACCACCATGCCCAGGTGATCGTTTCGCTCAACCCCCGCACACCGAACGGGCGAAGTACCGAAGCGGTGATCGATGCGCTGCGCGACGCGGTGACCGCCGCGGCGAAACCCTACACCGCGTCGTTCTTGATCGTCAAAGGGGGGCCGCCCGCGCAGCGCCCGGTGAGCGTCAAGGTGCGCTCCGACGACGACGCTGCGCGCGACGCCGTGGTGGCGCTCGTCAAAGAGTGGCTCCGCGACATCCCGGGGGTGAAGGACATTCAGGATGATCAGGCGGCCGGGCGCCCCACCATGGAATTGCGCTGGCGCCCGGAGGCGCTGGCCGACGCGAACCTCGACGTCGTCACTGCGACCCGAACCGCGGCGCTTCTTGCCGACGGCGAGTACGTGGGGGAGACGCGGCGGGGCGGTGAGACCTGGCGGGTGATCGTCCAGGCAAAACCCGTTGCGTGGCCGAGCGTCCCGTCGTGGCTCGATTTGCCGATCGTGACGCCTGCGGGTGGTGCGGTGCCGTTATCGGTATTGGCCGACGTGACGGTGCGCGAAACGGCGGGCGTGGTGCGCCGTTACCAATACACCCGTTCGGTGACGGTGGAAGCGGAACTCGACCGCACGGTTGCCGAGACCCAAGCGGTGAACGCAGAGCTACTGCGGCGTTGGCAGGCGGTGGCGGCGCAGTATCCCAACGTCACGCTCGACTTCACCGGCGAGCTCGACGACATCAAGGAAAGCCTTGCGGCATTGCAGAAAATCTTCCTAGTCGGGGTGGGGTTGATCTATCTCATTTTGGCCACTCAGTTTCGCAGCTACGTGCAGCCACTGGTGATCCTGGTGACGGTGCCGTTGGCGTTTACCGGCGTGGTTTTCGGGTTGGCCGCGTCCGGTTTGCCGCTCTCGCTTTACACGATGTACGGGGTGGTCGCGCTCACCGGAATCGCGGTCAATAGCGCGATCGTGCTCGTTGCTGCGGTGAACGACCGCCGCAGCGCCGGGATGAGCCCGATTCACGCCGTGGTGACCGCGGCACGGCGGCGGATCGTCCCGATCCTCATCACGTCGGGCACGACGATCGGTGGGCTCTTTTCTCTGGCAACGGGTCTGGCCGGTCACTCGCTCCTCTGGGGGCCGGTGGCGTCGAGTATCGTCTGGGGGCTGGGCGTTTCGACGATCCTCACCCTTTTCGTGGTGCCGCTCCTGTTGCTCGCGCTGTTGCGGGGTCAAGCGAAACGGGTTGCAATGGTCTGAATGGTGGGCGGTGGTTTTCTGACTCGAAAGTCGTTACAATCCTTCGCAAATAACGAGTCGATACGATGAACACACCCACGATCCTGCCCCAACTGGTCAATCCGAACCCAGCCCCGTTCCTGCCGATGAGTCGCGCCGAAATGGATGCACTCGGGTGGGACGCCTGTGACGTCGTCTTGGTCACGGGCGACGCGTACGTCGACCACCCCAGTTTTGGCATGGCGCTCGTTGGGCGGCTGTTGGAAGCGCACGGTTTGCGCGTGGGGATCATCAGCCAGCCGGATTGGCGCAGTGCCGAACCGTTTCGCGCGCTGGGGCGGCCCCGCCTCTTTTTCGGGGTTACCGCCGGTAATATGGATTCGATGGTGAACCACTATACGTCGGATCGCCGCATCCGCAGTGACGATGCCTATACCCCGGGTGGTGTTGCGGGCAAACGTCCCGACCGGGCGGTGATCGTCTATACCCAGCGGTGCCGCGAAGCCTTTCCTGGCGTGCCGGTGGTCATCGGCGGGATCGAAGCGAGTTTGCGTCGCATCGCCCAGTATGACCACTGGAGCGAAAAGGTGCGGCGCTCGATCCTGCTCGACGCGAAAGCCGATTTGCTGCTCTATGGCAATGCCGAGCGCGCGCTCGTTGTGCTCATTACCCGGTTGCAAGCAGGCGAACCGCTTGAGTCGATCCGTGACCTGCGGGGGTCGGCGTTTGCGGTGAAGCCAGGTTGGCTGCCCGGTCCCGAATGGGTGGAGCTCGACGCCACCGACCTCGATCGCCCGGTCGAGCAGCCCAAAGGGGCGGCACGCGAACGCACGGTGGTGCGGTTGCCGGCGTTCGAAACGGTGGCGGCAAACCCGTTGGCCTATGCGCACGCCTCGCGCCTCCTGCATCTGGAATCGAACCCATTCAACGCGCGCGCGTTGGTGCAACGGCACGGGGTTGGGCCGGGCGCGCGCGATCTGTGGGTCAATCCGCCGCCGTTGCCGCTCACCACGGAAGAGATGGATTTCCTCTACGAACGGCCCTATGCACGCCGTCCCCACCCCAGCTACGGCAACGCACGTATTCCCGCGTGGGAGATGATCCGTTTTTCGGTGAGCATCATGCGCGGCTGTTTCGGTGGGTGCACGTTTTGCTCGATCACCGAACACGAAGGGCGGATCATCCAGAACCGGTCGCAGGAATCGATTGTGCGCGAAATCGCCGCGATTCGCGACAAGACGCCCGGTTTTTCCGGCCACATCACCGATCTGGGCGGTCCCACGGCCAACATGTACCGGATGCGGTGCAAGGACCCTGCGATCGAGTCGCGCTGCCGCCGCCTTTCGTGCGTCTATCCGGACGTCTGCGAAAACTTGGGCGGGACCGACCATCGACCCCTCATCGCGCTCTATCGTGCGGCACGGCAAGTGCCCGGCGTGAAGCTGGTGACGATCGGTTCTGGCGTGCGTTACGACCTGGCGGTGAAAAGTCCCGAATACGTCAAAGAGCTGGTGCAGCACCATGTGAGCGGGCGGTTGAAGATCGCCCCGGAGCATACCGAACCGGAGCCGCTCGCGCACATGATGAAACCCGGGGTCGAAACGTACTACCGCTTCCGCGCGCTCTTCGAACGCTACTCGAAAGCAGCAGGGAAACGGCAACAACTAATCCCGTATTTCATCGCGGCGCACCCCGGAACCACCGACGAGGCAATGGTGAACCTTGCGCTCTGGCTGAAGCAGAACGGGTTCAAACCGGACCAAGTGCAGACCTTTTTGCCAACCCCGATGGCGTTGGCAACCGCGATGTACCATTCCGGACGCAACCCGTTGAAACGGTTGGCAAACGGGGGAAAGCCGGTTACCGTCGTGCGCAAAGGGCGGCAACGGCGGCTGCACAAAGCCCTCCTGCGCTGGCACGACCCCGCCAATTGGCCGCTCATTCGGGAAGCGTTGCGCGCGCTGGGGCGGCGTGACCTCATCGGGTATGGACCCAATGCGCTGGTGCCGCCGGTCGATCCCCCCATACAGCGTCAAAGAACAAGCGCAGGGCAACCCCACAAGCGGTTACCCCAACGCGCATCGACACCACGAAAACAGGGAGTGAAGCGTCCGTGAGTACTCAGCCTCCAGGTGCTACGCCAGAGGAACCGGCGTGGCGCGAAGCGTTGCGTTTGATGATGCCGTTGTCGCTTGGCTTGATCCCGTGGTCGATCGCCACGGGGCTTACGATGCGCGCTTATGGATTGAGCGAAGGCGAAGCGGCGGCGATGAACCTCTTCGTCTACGCGGCAACGGCGCAGCTGGGCACGTTGCCGTTGATCGTTGCCGGGGCACCGATCCCAATCGTCTGGCTTACCGCCGCTGTGCTCAATTTGCGCTTCGTGATTTACAGTGCGGCGATCTCGCCAGCGTTTCACCACCAATCATGGGCACGGCGTGCGTTGGGCAGTTACTGGCTGGTCGATGCGCTGTTCATCGTGTTGGGGCCGCGGCTCACAGCAGAACCTGACCCCGAGCGGCGCTGGCGCATGTTTTTCGCGGCTGGCCTCTGGTGTTGGTGGCTGTGGCAGCTTTTCGGACTGGTTGGGATTTTCGGCGCGGAATGGTTGCCGCGTGACTGGCCGCTCACCTTCATGGGCACGATCGCGCTGCTGGTGCTTTTGGTGCCGCTTGTCAAAGAGGCAGCGATGCGCGTCACCGCGCTCACTTCGGCAACGGTGGCGATCCTGGCGTACGACCTGCCGCTCAAAAGCGGCGTGGTCGTTGCGGTGCTCGCCGGGCTGGCTGCCGGTGGTGCTTGGACCTGGTGGCATGCGCGCCGCCAAGGAGCGTGAGTATGGCAGAAGCACACGGTGTCTGGGGTTGGGGCTATCTTCCCATTTTTTTGCTCCTCTTTTGGGCCACTTGGCTCACCCGCGGCGCGTTCTTGCTGTTCGGGGAAAAGGTACGGTTACCGCAATCGGTGCAGATGTGGTTGCGCTACGCCCCCGCGGCAGCGCTGGGCGCGCTGGTTGCACCAGACCTCTTTCTGGCCGGTGGGGAAGTCGCGTTCAAGCCGGAGCTGGTTGCGGCAGTGGTGGTGATGGTCTCCGCCGCGTTCTGGCGCAACCCGTGGGCCCCTTTCGCGTTGGGGATGCTGACGCTGGTGGCGCTACAAAACGCGTTCCCGGGGTAGCGGCATGCCAGAATTGCCTGAGGTCGAAACGGTCAAGCGAGGACTGATGCCACTCATCGGTCAGCAGTGGCGGCACACTACCGTTCGCCGGGCAGACCTACGCCGTCCACTCGATGCTTCGGCATTTTTGCCGTGGCGCGATGCTACGGTCTGCGCCGTCACCCGGCGCGCCAAAGTGGTGGCGTTGGAACTGGCGCGTGCAGACGGTGCGCGCGCCTATCTGCGCTTTCACCTGGGGATGAGTGGGCGGCTCTACTTCACGGATCCCGCGTCTGATTGGCTGCCTCACGAACATCTGGAGCTCGCTTTTTCTGCGTCGGTCCTGCGCTTTCGCGATCCGCGCCGCTTCGGTTGGTGCGACCTGTTGCCAGCCGACGACTATGCCCGTTGGTCGGCAACCCTCGCGCCCGAACCCTTTTCACCCGCATTGACCCCGGAATGGGCGATGCACCGCGCCGGACGTGCCAGCATCAAAGCGGTGCTGCTTTCTGGTCGTGTCGTGGTGGGCGTGGGCAACATCTATGCGTGTGAGGCGCTCTACCACGCCGGGATTGCGCCGCAGCGCCCAGCGGAAACGCTTTCCGCGGACGAATGGGCGCGACTCATCGCGGCAGTGCGTGCGGTGCTCGACGCCGCGATCGCCGCTGGTGGGACCAGCTTTCGGGACTACGTCACCGTCGATGGCGCGCAAGGGTGGTTTCAATTGCAGCTTGCGGTCTATGGGCAAGAGGGGAAGCCTTGCGGCCGGTGCGGGACGCCGATCGAACGGATCGTGCAGCAGAGGCGAAGCACCTGGTGGTGCCCGCGGTGTCAGGCGGATTGATCGTTCGATCGATCCTTTTTGTGCTACCCTTTTACTTCTTCACGACAGTCTTGAGCCGAAATGGCACTGGGTCAGTACCTGATCGATTTCGACGCGTGGCGGGGGTCGGTTCGCTCGGCGCTCCTAATCGTGCAGCAGGCGCTTAGCGATGCCGGAGTGGCTGGGCGTGAGCGCGTGCGCGCCCGGTTGCTCGAAGCGTTCGATGCCGTGGATACCCAACGGCTGCGGGTCGCGTTCCTGGCCGAATTCTCCCGTGGCAAGACCGAACTGATCAACGCGCTTTTTTTTGCCGACCATGGCGAACGGATATTGCCGTCGCGGACGGGGCGCACCACGATGTGCCCAACCGAGCTCGAATGGTTCGACGGTGCAACCCCCGAAGTGCTGCTCTTGCCGATCGCTGCCGCGCGCGACGTCACGTTACGCGACGCCCGCATGCAGCCGGAGCTCTGGACGCGGCGACCGTTCGACCCGCAGGACACGCAGAGCGTCTTAGCGGCAACGCAAGGGGTTTGCGAAGTCGAACAGGTGTCGGTCGATGAGGCGGAGTCGCTCGGATTTCGCATCGACCCCAGCGGCGAAAACGGGCTCGAACCGCAGCCCGACGGAACCGTTCTGGTTCCGGCCTGGCGCCACGCGATCATCCGCTATCCGCACCCGCTCCTCGCCGCGGGGCTGGTGATCGTCGATACCCCTGGACTCAACGCGATCGGGGCGGAGATCGACCTCACCCTGTCGCTGTTGCCCGAATGTCAAGCCATCGTCTTCGTGCTGGGTGTCGATACGGGTGTTACCCGCAGCGACCTCGCGGTTTGGCGCCGGTTCATCCAAAGCGGTGGTGACCGCTCCGCTGCGACCTTGGTGGTGCTTAACAAGATCGACGCGCTGGAGGATGGGCTGCGCAGCGAAGCCGAGATCGAAGCGGAGATCGACGCGCGGGTTGCCGACGTCGCACACCATTTGGGCGTTTCGGTCTCGCACATTTTCCCGCTTTCGGCGCAACGGGCGCTGGTGGGGCGCATTCGGCGCGACGACGCGTTGGTGACGCGGTCGCGGATCACGGAGTTCGAAGCGGCGCTTTCCGAAGCGCTGGTCGATCGTCGTCTGGAGATCAGCGAAATTCACCTCAAAGCCGCGTTGGAGGGGCTCCTTGCCGCAACTGGGATCGAAGCCAAATTGACGCAGCTCCACGGCCAGCTGGAAGAGCTCAACGGGCTGCGCCACAAGAACCGCGCTCGGATGTTCTACCTCCTCAAGAAGGTGCAGAGCGAAAAAGAGGAGCTCGACGCATTGGCCGAGCGCAGCAAAGCGGCGAAAGCGCTGTTCGCTCGTGAAGCGAAAGCGCTGCTCGAGCTCATCGGTCGGCGGCGGATTCGCGCAGAAGTCGAGCGGGTGGTCGCGGCGCTCCAGCAGGCGACCTTTTCAGCGCAGATGCGCAGCGAAATCGAACGTTTTTTCGACCGCATCTCGGAGTGGCTTGAGGGAGGCAACCGCAAACTCGGCGAATTGAAAACGATGGTGGACAAGCTCTACCACCGCTTCGAAACGGAGTATGGGCTCAAATGCGATCCCCCTTCGGAGCCGCCGCAGTACGAGACCTTCATCGCGAGCATCCAGGACGTACGGGAAGCGGCGCTCGAACAGGTGGCCGGGTGGGGGTTTCTCTTTTCCCACGGCAAAAAACGGGTGATCGAGCAGTTTGCGTCGCTGGTTGGGCGGGAGATCGAAGCCCGTTGGGAACGCCACTACCGTCAGTTTCTGGCGTGGGTTCGGGTGGTGATGGTGCCGATGGACGAAGCATTGGCCGAACAAGCCGAAGCGCTGGAAAAGCGGATGCAAAGCCTGGCGCGCATCCGCGATTCCGTAGACACTCTGGAACCCCAGATCGCGGCGCTCGAAGCCGAGTACCAGGCGTGGCAAAACCACTGCGCCCGCATTGCCGCGGCAATCGACGGGGTTCGTTCCGCAGCGGGGCTTTGAGTGCGTCGGCACAGACCAAGGGCAGCGGTTGCCGCAACCCCTTCAAGCCCGATTCACGACTCCGGTCTCAACCAGGATTCCACTTGCGCGCGCGTGGGAACGCTGCCGGCATGAACCACTTTCCCGTCGATCACAACACCCGGTGTGCTCATCACCCCGTAGCGCATGATCTCGGGCAGTGATTCCACTTTTTCCAGTTGAATCGAGACGCCCAACGCATTGGCTACCGACTCGATCAATTGTCGGCGGTGTCGGGTTGGGGGTCGTCGTGTTCGAGGAAGCGGTCATGGTTGTCACCTTTATGTGCAGGGTGGGGGGGTGTTTTCGGGCTCACAGCGCCGCGTTTGAGCGGGTACTTCTGGCTTCATACCACCCGCGGGTGCGGTTCACGATCGCCACCACTGCGAGCATCACCGGTACTTCGATCAAGACGCCCACCACCGTAGCCAGCGCCGCACCCGACTCGAAGCCGAAGAGGGCAATCGCTGCCGCAACGGCCAATTCGAAAAAGTTGGATGCGCCGATGAGCGCCGACGGGCCGGCGACCTCGTGTTTTTCTCCAACGGTTCGGTTGAGGAGATAGGCCAGGGTCGAATTGAAAAAGACCTGAATGAGGATCGGCACCGCCAAAAGCGCGATGATGAGCGGCTGATCGAGGATGATCTCCCCTTGAAAGCCAAAGAGCAGCACCAGGGTGATGAGGAGCGCCGCAATCGACGCATGGCCCAACTTCACCAGCGCGGCTTCATAGACTGCTTCGCCTTGCGCAAGCAACCGACGGCGCCAGATCTGCGCAAGCACCACCGGGATCACGATATAGAGCACCACGGAAAGGAAGAGCGTCTCCCAGGGGACTTCGATTTTCGAAACGCCCAAGAGAAAACCGACGATCGGTGCGAACGCAAAGACCATGATGATGTCGTTCAGCGCCACTTGCGTCAAAGTGAAGTAGGGATTGCCGTTGCACAGCCGACTCCAGACGAAGACCATCGCCGTGCAGGGCGCAGCGGCAAGCAGGATCAAACCGGCAACGTAGGCGTCGTGCTGCTCGGTGGGGAGCCATTCCGCGAAGAGATGCCGGACGAACAGCCACGCCAAGAGCGCCATCGAAAAGGGCTTGACCGTCCAGTTGACGAAGAGCGTCACCGCAATGCCGCGCCAATGCGCGGTGACGCCACCCAATGCGGAAAAGTCGATCTTGATGAGCATCGGGATGATCATCACCCAGATGAGGAGACCGACCGGCAAATTGACCTGAGCGACCTCCATACGGCCGATCGCTTGAAAGAAACCGGGGACCACTTTCCCCAGAACGATCCCGGCGACGATGCAAAGCGCCACCCAAAGGGTCAAGTAACGTTCGAAAAAACCGAGGGGCGCGCCTGCCGCGCGGCGCGCTGTGACGTCACATTGGGCGCTCATCACGCGTTCTCCTGGGCGAAAGGAACGGCCAATGCTTGGGCAACCGCAGGGACCAAATGGGCGCGGATCGCGTCCCGTACCGCTTCGAACGCGGCGAGCGGCTGCCCGTGCGGATCGGGAAAGGCCATGTGTAACGTGGGAATGGGGCGGGGAAAGACGGGGCACGCCTCACGGGCGTGGTCGCACACCGTGACCACGAGATCGAACGGTTCGTCGAGAAACTGTGCCACATCCTTCGGCGCGAGCCCGTCGGTGGGGAGTTCGGCGCGCCGTAGCGCTTCGAGCGCATTCGGCGCCACTTCGGACTGCGGCGCAACGCCTGCCGAGAAAGCGCGAACGAACGGAGCGAGGTCGTGATTGAGGATCGCCTCGGCCATTTGCGATCGGCACGAGTTACCGGTGCAGAGTACCAAAACCCGTTTCATGCGGTGTATAGAACCGCTGAGCTGGGTGCCCGGCGCGATTGTATTGAAGACGGTACCGTATTTGCGTAGATTTTCGTGTAGGAGATCAAGCCGCCGGTCATTCTCCACGCTGTCTACCCCAATCGTGTAGCAGATCCGAGCAAGGGCAGGCGGGACATCGCGTCGCTCACCGTGCAGACGAATCGCTACATGGCGCAAGGAAAATCGGTATCGAGAATTACGGTTGCGTTTTTGGTGCGAGCGATTCCGTAGGAGGTGCCCCGTTCTGCCCAAACGTCGAATACCATGGGTGGTTTCGACGGATCGTTCCGTTTTTCCGTCATCGGCA
>Ga0207875_100475_pt1 | contig 15973 bp, 16 predicted proteins | sample CeladaPassage60A_FD_187476 | JGI IMG/M metagenome (GOLD analysis project Ga0207875, IMG submission 187476) | Cellulose-adapted microbial communities from the Joint BioEnergy Institute, USA - Passage3 60A (SPAdes) (version 2) | ecosystem: Engineered > Bioreactor > Continuous culture > Unclassified... | reverse complement strand
ATTCACGGGACCTCACAGGCAGATTCGGGTCAGGCGACGACTGCGCCGCCCGCGCAGCTCGTTTCCAGCGACATGCCGAGCCAGTCGCTCTTCACCGACGGCCTGAACGGGTTCTCGCTCTCGCCCGACTCGCTCCGAGTGGGGGGCCAGATCATCACGCAGCCGCATGCTCGATCGTCGACTTCGTAGCGAGGAGCCACATCATGACAGCCGTTACTCACGAGACCGTGGCAAGCGCCAGCTTTCCCGCGCTCGGCAGCGAGATCACCGTCGCGGTGACCAACCCGGATCGGCTCGACCACGTGGTGGGGCACGTCCGCGCGCGCGTGGATGAGGTCGATCGCACGCTGAGCCGGTTCCGGCCGGACAGCGAGCTTCGACGGCTGGAAAGCCGGCCCGGCGAGCCCCAACCGGCTTCCGCGCTCTTCATCGAGGCACTGGAACTCGCGATCATGGCTGCCGTCGCGTCGAACGGCCTGTTCGACCCGACGATTCGCGACGCGCTGGAGGCCGCGGGCTATGACCGGAGCATCGAGCGGATCGAAGCCGAAGGGCCGGGGCCCGCACGGCCGACCAAGCCCGGAGGCGGCTGGACCGGCATCCGCGTCGACCGCGCGAACCGCACGGTGACGCTGCCGCCCGGTGTTCGGCTCGACTTTGGCGGCATCGGCAAGGGACTCCTCGTCGACTATGCGCTTCGCACCCTCGGCAACCCACCCTGCGGGGTGCTCGTCAGCGCGGGCGGCGATCTGGCGGTGACGGGCCCACCGCCCCCTGGCGGCTGGCGTTGCGGCATCGCGGTCACACCCGATGCGCCGGACGAAGCGGTGGTGCGGCTTCAGGCCGGCGCGCTTGCGACCTCCGGGCTGGGGCGCCGCCAGTGGACGCGCAACGGCCAGGTGTTCCACCACCTGATCGACCCACGAACCGGACGACCCGGCGTCAGCCGGTGGCAGGTCGTCACCGTCGCGGCGGGGAACTGCGTCGCCGCCGAGGTGGCGGCGAAGGTCGCCTGGCTGCTCGATGGCGATGGACCGGCGTGGGTGGCGCGCAAGGGCCTGGCCGGCCGCTTCCGCGAACGGGTGGGCGCGGTGGTCACCGTCGGTGGTTGGCCGGCTGAGTCCCCGACCGTTGAAGGAGCGTGAAATGGAAGCGAACTTGGATCTGAGCTTGACCTGGTACGTCGCGCGCGGGAGCGGGATCGTGGCCTATCTCCTGCTCACGGGCGCGGTCGTGCTGGGCATCGCGCTGAACCGCCGCGCCCTGGGGCGGCGGGTGCCGCGGCTCCTGCTCGACGCAGCGCACCGCTGGCTGACTCTCGGCTTCTTCGCCTTCGTCGTCGTCCACGCCGCGACGCTCCTGATCGATCCGTTCACGCGCTTCGGGCTCCGTGACGTCCTGGTGCCGTTCGCCAGCGACTACCGCTCGCTCTGGCTGAGCCTCGGCATCATCGCGGTAGAGCTGGGTCTGGCGGTCGGCCTGAGCGTCCTGGTCCGCCCGTGGATCGGCTACCGCACCTGGCACGCGCTCCACGCGCTGACGTACCTCCTCTTCCCGCTGGCTCTGCTCCACGGCCTCGGGACCGGGAGTGATACCCGCACCCTGTGGGCGACCGCGATCTATGTTGGCAGCGTGCTCCTGGTCATCGCGGCGATCGCCTGGCGCTCCCGGAGTCTCGCGCGCTGGAGTCGCCCCGCGGTCGCCGCGGCCGGCCTGGTCGCTGTCGGCGTCCTGTTCTGGGCGGTGACTGGTCCCTACGCGCCGGGCTGGGCTGTCGCGGCCGGGACGCCCGAGCGCCTGCTCGACGCTCCGGCTGAGCAGGCAGCGACCCTGGCAGTGGCCGACGCGCCGGTGCCGGCGCTCCCGACGAACCTCGACGTGCGGATCAGCGGGGAGACCCTGACCGGGAAGGGGGACCGCATCCTCCTACGCGGTACCGGCACGGGCACGATGCCGCTCGACGTCGCGATCGGCCTGGTGCGCCGCCAAGGCGTGGGCGAAATTCAGCTCCGGACCGTTGACCACGTGCCGCTCTGCTCGGGACCTGTTGATCGCTTCGACGGGGCTGCGCTCACGGCCATTTGCACGGGTTACGGGCGCTCCGATCGGTTGGTGGTCACGCTTGATCGGCTCGACGACGCGGGGTTCAGCGGCGTCCTTCGGTGGGCTGGTCCCGGTCCGGCTCTGGCCCAGGCTCCGGCGAACGCACGCGACTACGTCGATTACGACGATGACGATCACGACGATCATAAGCACCATGACGACGACGATCACGATCGCGCGGCCTACCACGACGACCACGACCACGACGCGCATGACGATGACGACTAGCGCGGTTCCCGCTCTCCGGTCGCTGGAACGTGCCAGCAACGGCGGGGCGGGAACCGCACCCCCTCGCCCTGCGCCACCACGGCAGCCTCTCCGCCCGCAAGCGGGCGTGCGGCCGGTGGACCGGCGCGGGGCTGCGGGCGACCGGTCAGCCCGAGGTCCTGTGGAGGTCAGCCTAATGCCCGAGAAACCTCATCCAGCCGCGGCGGGCGGCCCCACCGGCCAGGGCGAGCGCCTCCGGATTGTCCCCTCTGCGGGGAGCACATGAAGAGTCCGAGGCGGCGTCGCCCCGGACTCTGCTTTCTACTCCTGCACGCGGTTTTCGGTGGTACCCCCGGCAGGACTCGAACCTGCGACATGCGGCTTAGAAGGCCGCCGTTCTATCCGCTGAACTACGGGGGCGAGACGGACGAGTCCGGCGGTCATCGCGCGCCGGGACCCATGTCTCCAAGAGCTTATTGTACCCGAAGTCGGAGTGTCCGGTCGCGAGCCGAATTCCGCACCGCGACGGTCATTGGCGATGGTCCGGGGTGGCAGTCAGTGCGTGCGCACCGGCGCCGGCGAGGGCGAGCCAGGAGCGGAGCTGGACCACGTCGGCGATGCCGCAGCGGAAGCCGATGTAACCGTCGGGGCGGACGACGACGATGCCCGTGCCGGGGATGCTCGTGAGCCGGTGGACCGCGACGTGGGGACCGAGCGATTCGTGCTCAATGGGCGCGGCGTCGCGGTGCAGCAGGACGTGGAACCCCGGCCGGGCGAGGAGCGCGTGAAGCCGGGTATGCCGGCCGTCGGCGGTGGTGACGGTCGCGTCCGGGAGGCGATGGCCCGCGCCCGGGCATCCTGGAAGGGAGGGAGTGCCCTCGACTGACAGGGGACTATCCGAGTAGGCGACGCGTAACTGGGATACCCGGCGGACTCCCGCCGCGACCAGCCGGCGGCGACCGAGGATGGCGGGGATCAGCGGCGCGCCGACGGGGGCAATCGTCCCGCGGAGCAGCGAGGGAAGCGGGCCGGTGGACGCCTCGGCCCAGAAGATCAGGTGGGTCAGCCGGAGGATCTGCCGCACGACGGGGCGGCGCTCGAAGTCGTAGGAGTCGAGTACGAGGTCCGGGTCTGAGGCTGCGGCGGCGCAGGCGAGTTTCCAGCCGAGGTTGACGGCGTCCTGGATGCCGGTGTTCATCCCCTGGCCGCCGCCCGGGGACGATACGTGGGCGGCATCACCGGCGAGGAACAGCGGACCCTGGCGGAAACGGGATGCCAGCCCGAGCTGCAGCGCGTAGCGTGCCGACCACGCGAGGGCCGTGATCCGAGCGTCGATGCCCGCGGCGTCGAGGAATGCCTGCAACTCGGCGCGGGCGACCGGTGGACCTGGTTGACCGTAGTGGATTAGGTCGTGCCCGGCGGGACGGGTCGCCAAGATGCGCCAGGTTGCCTTCTCACCGAGCGAGAAGAGGAACACCAAGCCGCCACGCGCCGCCGCGACGTGGGCGACGCCGGGGGCGAGATCGGCGTCGATCTCCGCGTCGGCAATCACCACCTCTTCCCTGTACGGCTTGCCGCGCCACGCGATCCCGGCGAGGCGGCGCACGGTGCTCTCCGGGCCGTCGCACCCTGCGACGACGGTGCAGTCCACGTCGTGGAGTCCCGCGGGTGAGCGAATCGTGGCCCGGACGCCGGATGGCCCGTGCTCCAGATCGACGAGTTCGGTGCCGCGCTCCACCACGACGCCGCGTGCGGCGAGTGCCCGATCGAGAACGTCCTCGATGTCCGTCTGCCGCACCAGGGTCAGGTGCGGGAACGCCGTGTCCGGCAGCGCGAAACCGGCGAGGGTGACGCGGACCACCCGTGCGCCAAGGTGCAAGTGCACCTCCGGGGCGGTATCCGCCCGGTCCAGGATCGCCTCGGTGACACCCAGCGGGCGCAGAACCTCGAGGGTGCGCGGGTGCAGGATGAGGGCGCGGGACGGCCGGCATAGCTCGGCGCGCCGGTCGATGATTCTGACCCGCGCGCCGAGGGCGTGAGCCTGGAGTGCCAGAGTGAGGCCGGTTGGCCCTGCGCCGACCACGAGGACATCGGTTGCTTGGCTCATGACGTCGCCACCACCCGCCACCACGCCTTCGTGTCTGTGGATGTAGTGGCCCCGAGCCGCGCCGGAGCCGCAAGCAGGTCGTCCCGCCGCAGGCCGGGCAGTACCTGGTAGTGGATCGAGCCCGGCACGCACACCAGCGCGAGCACCTGCCAGAGGCAGCGAGCGTAGTGCTCGGCGCGGTCGGGACCGTCCCACTCGTACACCCCCCGGTAGACCCCGTGTTCGTCGTTGGCGAGCCACAGTTTGGAGACGAAGCCGGGGAAACCCACGAACAGCGGGGTATTGAGCAGGCTCTCCCAGCGGAACAAGGTGTGCCCCAGGCCGCGGACGGCCCGCAACCGGAACGCCACCACGAGGACGCAGGGGTCGGCGGGCACCCGGTCGACGACCGTCTCACGGTAGACCGGTGCGGACGTCCTGTCCGCGAAATGCAGGCACGAGCCAAGGTGCTCGTGCTGAAGATGTATCCGACGGCGAGCCGCCAGGTTGATGGTGCTGGCGACGCAGCGGACCTCTGCCCGCGCCGCGGTGCTGATGGGCAACGGAGTCTGGTCGTTCATGGTGCCCTCGCAATCAAGTCAGCCGCTCGGTGAGGACGGTGCTTCGCGTGCGGTGCGGCTCGGCTTCGGCGGGTCACATCCCTGTTATGCGGGTCATACAAGGTGCCACCGTTACGATAACCGGCCCACGATCACGTGATCGCAACAGAACCTGCTAAGAAGTGTCAGATGCGTTGCTAATTCGGGGATCTAATTGCGGAAGTGGCTGGATCTCCGTCGCACGGGCGTGAAGGGTGGCACGGAGATTGTGACGGAATTAACATTCCATTGGACCGCCAGATCGGGTACGGTTTGGACAGGTCTGGTGGGCTAGTCGGACAGGTGGAACGACCGGCCTCACCTGGTATGGTACGCCGGGGAGCGCAATGAGGCGCTCGGAGGCCGAAGGTGACGGGAGTGGTGCCGTGGAGGTTATTTCCGCCGATGTGGCCGGCGTCACGCTCCTCGATCCACCGGAAGTCGTCTGTGTAGCGACCACGCGGGATCCCGCTCAGGTGGCGCGCTGGAGGGACAAGCTGGAGCGGGCGAACATGCCCGTCCGCACCCAGACGATCAGCGTGAGTCAGCCGGGGCAGGCGCGCGAGGTTGTCTACCTCCTCTACGTCCGGCCCTGCGATGAGGAGGCTGCCGTGCAATTGATCGGGTCGCAGCCGGGCCTCCCGATTTTCCCCCTCGCGCACCTTCGTCAGACCTGGTAGTGACGCCGAGAGTTGACCTCGGGGCACGGTTCCTGCTGCACGCGCGGAGGCGCGGAGGATTGGTGCCGCGTGACTGGCATCGGGTCATGCGATCGGGAACCTTCCCAGGGAACGCGACGTCTCATCAATAGGCGCGTCAACGGTGATGCGCCCCACGGGCGGTGCCCGTGGCATGACGGAGGATTAGAGTGACCGAACGAGAGTTGCTGCGAATCATCGCCGCCTCGCCGAGCAAGCCGGGCGACCTCGTCGTCGAAGACCGGCGCGGGGAGCGGCGGCTGTTCATCGGCTCCACCGGCACATTGAGCCGGGGGACGCTCAATCCCGACTTCGTGGCGGCGCTGCTGCGCAGCGACCGCTGGGAGCCGATCGACGACGACCAGTGGTACTCACTGGAGGAACTGCGACAGCGCTTCGCCTCGGGGCAACCAGAGAGTGAGCGCACCGGCGCGCGGCGGCTCGTCGCCGCGCTCGGAGGTCGCGCTCGCTGATTCGCAGGCGATCACGCACCCGGCACCGAGTGGTGCCGGGTGCGTTTTTTTGTGCCGTGTGGTGCAGCTCCCCTTGACAGCGCCGGCCGCTCCGCTAATATGTAGGTATCCTACATATTAGCACTGCGAAGGGAGGCCCCGCATGGCAGCAACCCAGATCCCCGGCTATCGCTACGGCGACCCGTCGCTCCCACCCTCGGCGCTCTCGCTCGGCGACCTGCACCGGATCCAGCAGGCGCTGCTCTTCAGCGAGGAGGATGTCCGGGCGCTGCGCCGAGCCGGGGAGATCCTGGCGCCGCAGGTCTCCGACATCCTCGACGTCTGGTACGGGTTCGTCGGAGCGCACGACTTCCTGCTTGCCTATTTCTCGACGCCGAACGGGCCGGATGCGGACTACCTCGCCCGGGTCCGAGCGCGGTTCGGTGAGTGGATCCTGGACACCTGCCGGGCCGAGTATGATGAGAACTGGCTGGCCTACCAGGCTGAGATCGCTCGCCGTCACTATCGGGACAAGAACAAGACGGATGGGGTGCAGGGCGCGCCGCCGTTCATCCATTTCCGCTACGTCAACGCCCTCGCCTACCCCATCTACGCGACGATCCGTCCGTTCCTGGAGAAGGGGGAGTCGGACCCGGCGGAGGTCGAGCGGATGCATCAGGCGTGGCTGAAGGCGGTGCTCCTGCAGGTGACCCTCTGGAGCCAACCGTACCTGCGAGAGGGAGCATTCTGACGGGTGAGCCTCTACGACCCTGAACGCCGGAGGAACGACCCGGCGGCTCGCGTCGGAATGGCGCTACTCCGCCTGGCCCAGGCGGTAAAGAAGCTGTCCCTCGCCGAGGCGGAGGAGCAGGGCCTGACGCCGGTGCAGGCGCAGGCGCTCCTGTTCATCCGCCATACCAAGCCGTTTCTCGCGTCGGTCGGACGGCTGGCGGCGGAGTTGGGGACGACCCACGCGACGGCGATCGGCGTCGTGGACGGCTTGATCCGACGCGGGCTGGTGACGAGAGAGCCGAGCCCGTTCGACCGGCGGGTGACGCTCCTCCGGCTCACCCCGGACGGTGAGGCCGTCTGCCGGAACCTCGACCGGCTGGGCCGGACGCTGGCGGACGCGCTCGGGCGGCTCGACGCCGACGATCTTCGGAGCCTGGAGCGGAACTTGGGGGCGCTGGTGTGGAGCCTGCGTGAGATGGGAGCGCTGCAGGTGAGCGAGCCGTGCCGCGGGTGCGTGCACTTCCGAGAGAACGCAGCACCGGGTGCGGCCGAGCCACACCACTGCGCGCTGATCGACCGCTATCTCTCGGAAGCGGACTCACGGCTCGCCTGCCCCGACTTCACGCCGATTGCGCTCGCGGGTCGGGACAGACCAGACGACACCAAATAGGCGGCGCGGGCGCACGGGCCAAACCACCGTGCGATGACCGCCTTCGGGGTCACACATCCGCGCAAGAACACCCGCCCTCCCGGTGCGGAGCCGGACGGCGGCCTTGACATCCCTGGCGGGGGTCTGATACATTGCTCACAATCTCATCTGGCGATGAGGGGAAGTAGTAGCGCGTTTCGGCGCACAGCGAGCCGGGGGACGGTGTGAGCCCGGTGCGAGCAGAGCGCGCGAACTCGTCCCTGAGCCGTCGGGGTGAAGCCGGCAGGTCTAGCTCCGACCGGGTCGCGTCCGTTAGCACGCGCAGAGTGGGCACCGCTTCGAACCGGAGCAGTGCCAAGTAGGGTGGTACCGCGGGTGAAGCCCGTCCCTTCCGAGGGACGGGTTTTTTGATTGCCGTGCGCGGCACGAGCGGATGGACGATAGGGTGATCGGGCAGATGGCAGCGCGCTACCTCGACCTTCTTGGGCTTTTCCTTCTTTCCCTTCTTCGGCCCCTTGGCGGGGCGAGAGGCGCGCTGGGAGGCTGCCCGTAACGCGGGCATACGCATCAGACCGGAAGACTCACCGGCCTCCCAGCACGGGAGGCCGGTTCGTTTATCCGGCACTTGTCAACACGGCGGATGGAAGAGGAGCGGAGGTTCCCGATGAGCGACAGGTTGATCATCTTCGACACGACGCTGCGCGACGGCGAGCAATCGCCGGGTGCGACGATGGCGACGCCGGAGAAGCTGGAGGTCGCACGAATGCTCGCGCGCATGGGCGTGGACGTCATCGAGGCTGGCTTCCCGGCCGCGTCGCCCGGAGACCTGGAGGCCGTGCGGACCATCGCGCGCGAGGTGAAGGGGAGCGTCATCTGCGCCCTGGCGCGGGCCAACGACCAGGACATCGACGCCGCCTGGGAAGGGGTACGCCCCGCGGAGGAGGCGCGCATCCACACCTTCATCGCGACCTCGCCGGTCCACATGGAGTACAAGCTCCGCATGACGCCGGATCAGGTCGTCGAGGCGGCGCGCCGGGCCGTGACGCGGGCTCGCGGCTATGTCTCCAACGTCGAGTTCTCGGCCGAGGACGCGACCCGCAGCGACTGGGACTTCCTCTGCCGCATCTTCGCCGTAGCGATTGAGGCCGGCGCGACGACGATCAACGTGCCGGACACGGTGGGCTACACCACGCCAGCCGAGTACGCGCGGCTCATCCAATACCTGATGGAGAACACGCCCGGCATCGAGAACGTCGTGGTCAGCGTCCACTGCCACGATGACCTGGGGATGGCGACGGCCAACACGCTGGCCGCGATCCAGGCCGGCGCGCGGCAGGCGGAGGTAACGATCAACGGCATCGGCGAGCGCGCGGGCAACACCTCGCTGGAAGAGGTGGTCATGGCGCTCCACACCCGCAAGGACTTCTACGGCGGGATCATGCCGCGCATCGAGACCCAGATGCTGGTCCCGGCGTCGCGGCTGGTCAGCCGGACGACCGGGATCGTGGTGCAGCCGAACAAGGCGATCGTCGGTGCCAACGCGTTCGCCCACGAGGCCGGCATCCACCAGGACGGCATGTTGAAGCATCGCGACACCTACGAGATCATGACGCCGCAGTCGGTCGGTTGGGAGGCGAGCCGGTTGGTGCTCGGCAAGCACTCCGGGCGTGCCGGCTTCACTGCCCGCCTCAAGGAACTCGGTTACGGCGATCTGAGCCGGGAGCGGATCGACGAGCTGTACCGGCGGTTCATCGACCTGACCGACCGGAAGAAGACCGTCACCAACGCGGACCTGATCGCGATCGTCGAAGAGGACTTGCAGCACGGGCCGGAGCGCTACGTGCTGTCCGGCTGGCGGGCGCATTCGGGGTCTAACGGCCAGGCCGAAGCCTGGGTCAAGATGGTCATCGACGGCGTCGAGCGGGAGGCATCGGCGGTCGGGAACGGGCAGATCGACGCGCTGTTCAAGGCGATCGACCGGCTGGTGAACAGCGGTTGTACGCTGGAGGCGTTCCACATCGACGCAGTCACCCCGGGCGAGGACGCGCAGGGCGAGGTGACGGTGCGCGTGCGCTGCGGCGCGAACATCTATAACGGCCGGGGCGTGGCGACCGACATTGTGGAGGCTGGAGTACGCGCCTACTTGATGGCGCTGAACCGGGCAGGGGTAGCAACGGAGGTGACGGTCTAAGCATGGGCCAGACGATGACCGAAAAGATCCTCTCGCGCGCGGCGGGTCGCCGGGTGGAGCCAGGCGAGATCGCCGAAGTCGCGGTGGATCTGGTGATGACCAACGACATCACCGCGCCGCTGGCGATCAAGGAGTTCAAGAAGACCGGGCTGGAGCAGGTCTTCGACCCGAACAAGGTCGTGTTCGTGCCGGACCATTTCGTCCCCGCCAAGGACATCAAGGCGGCCGAGCAGGCGAAGGTCATGCGCGAGTTCGCCGTCGAACAGGGGGCGATCTACTTCGAGGTCGGCCGCGCCGGCATCGAGCACGTGGTGCTGCCGGAGAACGGCCTGACGCTCCCCGGCCAGGTGATCATCGGCGGGGACTCCCACACCTGCACCTACGGCGCGTTCAACGCCTTCGCGACCGGCATGGGCTCGACCGACATCGCTGCGGCGATGGCGCTCGGCACCACCTGGGTGCGTGTGCCGCCGACGATCAAGTTCGTCTACAACGGCACGCTGCCCGAGGGCGTCGGCGGCAAGGACCTGATCCTCTACACCATCGGCCAGATCGGCGTGGACGGCGCGCTCTACGCGGTCATGGAGTTTACCGGCGAGGTGATCGACGCCCTCGACATGGACGGCCGCATCGCTATGGCGAACATGGCCATCGAAGCGGGTGCCAAGACCGGCATCTTCGCCTGCGACGATAAGACCCGCGAGTGGCTGGCCCGCGTCACCGATCGGCCGTATGAGCCGGTCGAGAGCGACCCCGACGCCGAGTACCTGAAGGTCATCGAGTTCGACGTGTCCAACCTCAAGCCGGTGGTGGCGCTGCCGCACCTGCCGTCGAACGTCTACCCGGCCGACGAGGTGGGCGACATGCCGATCCACCAGGTCGTCATCGGTTCCTGCACGAACGGCCGGATCAGCGACCTGCGCGAGGTGGCGAAGATCCTCAAGGGTCGCCAGGTGCACCCGAACGTGCGCTGCATCGTCATCCCGGGCAGCCAGGAGGTGGCCAAGCAGGCCACGCGCGAGGGACTGGCCGACATCTTCTTGGAGGCGGGCGCGATCTTCTCCACCTCCACCTGCGGCCCGTGCCTCGGCGGCTACATGGGTGTCCTGGCCAAGGGCGAGCGCTGCGTCTCGACCACCAACCGCAACTTCCGCGGGCGTATGGGACACCGGGAGGCCGAGATCATCCTGGCCGGTCCCCAGGTGGCGGCGGCCAGCGCGGTGCTCGGCCGTGTGGCCTCGCCCGCCGCGTTGAACTAATCGGGTAACGACGGGGCCGGCCGCCGCGCGGCCGGCCAGCGCAGGGAGCGCAGGCGAATGCTGATTCGAGGCAAGGTCTGGAAGTTCGGGGACGACATCGACACCGACGTGATCATCCCCGCGCGCTATCTCGTCACCTTCGAGCCGGAAGAGCTCGCCAAGCACGTCATGGAGGACATCGACCCGACCTTCGCGAGCAAGGTTCAGCCGGGCGACATCATCGTCGCCGGCAAGAACTTCGGCTGCGGCTCCTCGCGTGAGCACGCGCCGATCGCGATCAAGGGCGCGGGGGTCGCCGCGGTGGTCGCCGAGTCGTACGCCCGCATCTTCTTCCGCAACGCGATCAACATCGGCCTGCCCGTTATCGACGCGGCGGAGGCGGCGCGCGAGGCGGAGACGGGCGACATCCTGGAGATCGACACTGAAGAGGGCGAGATCCTCAACACCCGCACGGGCAAGACCTACCGGGCCGCGCGCTATGACGACTTCATCCAGGACATCATCAACGCCGGTGGCCTGATGGAAGCGGTAACGCGGCGCGTCCAGGAGCGGCGGGGGGAGCAGCAGCCCTCATGAGCGAGCGCACCTTCCACATTCTCCTCCTGCCGGGCGACGGAGTCGGGCCGGAGGTAACCGCCGAGGCCCGGGCGCTGCTGGAGGCGGTCGGGTCGGCAATCGGCGCGCGCTTCGTCTTCACCGAGGGCCTGATCGGCGGCGCAGCGATCGACGCCTACGGCACCCCGCTGCGGGACGAGGAGATCGACGCGGCGCTGGCGAGCGACGCCGTGTTCCTCGGCGCCGTCGGCGGCCCGGCCTGGGACCACTTGCGCGGGGACGCCCGGCCGGAATCCGGCCTGCTGCGCCTGCGCAAGGCGCTGGGACTCTTCGCCAACCTGCGGCCGGTGCGCGTCTTCGACGCGCTGGTGGACGCGTCCCCGCTCAAGCCGGAGATCGCTCGCGGGGCCGATCTGCTGGTCGTCCGCGAGCTGACCGGGGGGCTCTACTTCGGGCGCCCCTCCGAGCGGCGGACCGACGAGGCGGGTCGCCGCGCGATCGACACCCTGCCTTACTCCGACCACGAAATCGAGCGGATCGTCGATCTGGCCTTCCGCCTGGCGCGCCAGCGTCGCCGCAAGGTCACCAGCATCGACAAAGCCAACGTCCTGGCGACCTCCCAGCTCTGGCGGGAGGTGGCGACCGAGGTGGCCGAGCGCTACCCGGACGTCACCCTGGAGCACATGCTGGTCGACGCCGGCTCGATGCGCCTGATCGCGCGGCCGGGCGACTTCGACGTGCTGGTGACCGAGAACCTGTTCGGCGACATCCTCAGCGACGAGGCCGGGGTGCTGGCGGGGTCGCTCGGGATGCTACCGTCCGCAAGCCTCAATGGTGAGCCGCCAACCCGCCCCGGGACGGTCGCGCCGATGTTCGGCCTGTACGAGCCGGTCCACGGCAGCGCGCCCGACATCGCCGGTCAGGGCCTGGCGAACCCGCTCGGCGCCATCCTCAGCGTGTCGCTGATGCTGCGCTTCTCGTTCGGGCTGGCCGATGCAGCCGACGCAATCGAGGCGGCCGTGGACGACGCCCTGTCGGCGGGCTACCGCACCCGCGACATCGGGGGCACGACGACCACAGCCGAGCTGGGCGCGCAGGTCCGCGAGCGGGCGCTGGCGCGCCTCGGCGGGTGAGCTGGACGCGGGTGGTAGAATATGCGCAGGCGTCGGGAGCGCGGTCGCGCTGCGCGGTGCCTTGACACCTGGCACTGAGCCGGTATGATTTTGTTAAGGATTGGTTGCGAAACGCCGGCGACGCCCGTGCGACGGGTACGGGGCGAACGTGGAGGAAGTGACTCATGATCACGATGACGCCGGAGGCGGTGGAGCGCCTGAAGGAGTACCTGGCGGACGAGGGGATTGAGGACGCGATGCTGCGCGTCTTCGTCGCCCCGGGTGGGTGCTCCGGGCTTCAGTACGGTATGTCGGTCGAAGAGGTCGCCGAAGAGGATGACCATATCTTCGAGCAGGACGGGATCAAGCTCCTGGTCGATCAGTTCAGCGCGATGTACCTCGAAGGCGCCGAGATCGACTACGTCAACAGCCTGATGGGCGGTGGCTTCACCGTGCGCAACCCGAACGCGGTTGCGACCTGTGCCTGCGGCCACTCCTTCGATACGGGCGACAACGCCGGGACCGCTCAGGGCTGCGGCTGCGGCGTCTAGGCGCCGGCCGCGCTCTCCGTACCCGCGATCGCAACGACAGCAAGCAATAGCACGCGCCGGGTTTCCGGCGCGTGCTACGTTTGGTGCTCGAATATGGCGTTGTGCGATCAGACCATCGCAACGGGTGCCGGTGCCGGAGTCGCTGCGATTGCCCCCCTCCGGCGGCGCCACGTCGTCTTGATGGGCTGATAGTGGCTCATTCGGCGCAGCCGCGCGAAGTCGGCCGGCGGGACCGGCTGCGGTGTGCTGTCGGATTCGAGCTGCAGGAACCCTTCCCCTCGCCGGTTCATGAGTAACCTGCGCCCAGGGTGGATTGCACTTTCAGCGATGACGCGATAGTGTTCCATCTCGGCGCTGCTTTCCAGAAACCTCCCTGTCACCATAACAGTAGCTAATGCATGTTCCGTGCCACGTCGCCTCCGCCCTCGCCCCGCGCCGATCCCTGATTGCTGATCTGTAAGGAGAAAACCGGTTCTGATGAGGAGAAGCACGCCGTCGCCGCCGCGGGCTCGGCCCAATCGGGGTGGTCCTGGTACAATCGAAGTGCCCGCGCTGGGCTTCGGCGCGGGCATCCCTGGGGGAATGTCGGAACTGGCAGACGAGCATGACTTAGGATCATGTGCCGCAAGGCGTGTGGGTTCGAGTCCCACTTCCCCCACCCTCACGAGATTTCACCTGTGATCGAGGGACGGCCCGCGTTTTCGTGGCTTGGTCCGTCCGCTGACAGGGGCCGCTGACAGCAGCGCAGCAAATGCGCTGCTGTCAGCGCGATGCTTACCAGCCGCGGGCCGCGACGAGATCCGCGCCGAGGCGCCCGAGGAGCACCCGGTGCGGCTCCGGGTTGTCAGGGTGGAACTCGAAGCGCGCTCGCTCGAAGTACTGCACGGTCAGCCCGGTGTCGGGGTCGGTGAACTCCTCGGAGATGGGGTAGCCGAAGAGGGCGAGACTCTCGCGGTAGGAGACCCCCGTCTCGCCGAACTCCAACCCGTGGTTCTTCCAGTACGCTCTGAAGCCGAAGCAGAGCCGGTGGCCGGTTTGCGAAAAGAAGGTGCAGTTCGCGTCGCTGGGAGTGTCGGCCGGGAGGGATGCGAAGGCCGGGTGGTCCAGCAGACCGCGGCGCGCAGCGTCCTCGGCCCCGAGCCGTCCCAGTTCCACCTCGTACGGGGTGCCGGCGTGCTCAGGGTGGTACTCGAAGCGTTGCCGCTCCAGGTATTGGACCGTGCGGATCGTGAAGGGATTCACCTGTATCTGTGAGAACTCTTCGGTGAGGGGGAAACCGAAGACCGGAAGTCCCCCTGACTCCTCCCAATACGCCTTGAAGCCGTTGCTCAGATAGTGACCCGTTTCCGGGAAGTAGCGCCATGCGGCACTGGAGTCGCTCGGCGCTGGGCGGGGCGACGTGGGGAGAACGCTGCTGATGGGTACCGCGTGGACTTCTCGGCCCTCGTACGACCAGGGAACACCGCCACCCCAGACCGTACCCGCCTGACCCCAAACCAGCATGTCACCGCGGACCATGAGCACGAGTTCGGTGAGGGTATCCCCCGTCGGGACCGTGAATCGGCTGTCGGTTTCGCGGTCGTATCCCACGAACTCCCGCACCGAACAGCGGTACCCGCGGCACCCTGAGGTATCCACGAAGATGTAACGGCCGTTCGTCCGGGGGTTCGTCACCGACACTTGGTCACCAACAAAGAGAACTTGTGACTGATCGGTCACCACGTCGTGCACGACGACGCGCGCGTCCGACATGGTGTAGACCACGAGATTCTCGAACAGATCGAGGCCGCCAAGTCCGAAAGCGATTCCCTCTTGCACCAGAATGGGCTCGTCCCCTATCGTAGCTACGTAAATGAGTCCGCGCTCATAGGGTTCTCGCTCGACCCAGGCAACCCTATCCTCCCAAATTGCCGCATCCAACAGCAACCGGTCCGGGGGAATGGTCCGGATGGTTACGGGCGGTGCCATCGTCGCCAGGTCGCGGGCCTTCAGCAGAGTGCTCGCCCCTTGGGCCTCTTGCCATAGCACGGTCGTCCCGAAGATCCCGTGGAGGTATTCAAATGACTCTGTGATCGCGACGTCGAACTCATGCCCCGTGGCGAGATTCTTCCCCCGAACATCAGCGATTCCGTCGCCTCCATATTGCTGCCAAACCACCAGGTCACCCGAGATTCCGACCTTGTCGATGCCAATCTGGGGCGGCGGAGCGTAGACCAGGAACGGCTCCTGGTCGCCCTCTCTCATGGCATACACGCCTGCCGGATCCTCCGAAGAGAGCCACACGAGCGTGGTGCCGTCTGTGGTTGGGGCAAAGCCGGTGGGGACGAATCCACCCGGACTTGGCGCCGCACGCACGCCCTCAACGCTGAGGCTCATCACCAGCAAGGCGAGCGTGATGATTCGGAGTCGCCAGTGGCGGCGCATCCTACCAGAGCCCTTCCTTCCGGTTCGTCGATATCCGATCCCCACAACATCCCCTCTCCGTACTGGTCGTTCCGTATCCCTTGCCCATGGTAGTGACAGCCGGTTCCCTCGTGGTTCCCTGTCGAACGAAACGATCGGTATGTTCGATGCGCCTCATTGATCGAAGGCTCATGTGGCTGGACACCCGAGGAGCAAGACCGATGCGCGGTCGGTGCGTCGTGATCGCGGGGCTGCTGATAGCCATGGCGGCGCTGGTGGTCACTGGGGGTGCGTCGCCGGTTGGGGCTGGGGAAACCACCCGTCGAGTGCTCACCCCGGAGATAGCGGAACCGTCAACCTGCGCCTACCTGCGGGT
>Ga0207875_100472_pt1 | contig 16234 bp, 12 predicted proteins | sample CeladaPassage60A_FD_187476 | JGI IMG/M metagenome (GOLD analysis project Ga0207875, IMG submission 187476) | Cellulose-adapted microbial communities from the Joint BioEnergy Institute, USA - Passage3 60A (SPAdes) (version 2) | ecosystem: Engineered > Bioreactor > Continuous culture > Unclassified... | reverse complement strand
TGGTCGATCTGGTTGACCTCGGCTGGGTCGGTCCAACTCGCCTCGACCACAATCCCGGCGCCGCCGGGGATGCCCTCTTCCGGATTCTCCCGGGGAATCTTGAGCTGCGCGGCGGTCCAGACCTGCGATGCGCGCGGCTTGAGCGTGAGCGCAGCGAGCTTCTCCTCGGCCGTGTTCTTGACCACGACATCGACGGCGACGGGTTCCACGTTCTGCACGACGATTGCGCCGGTCACACCGGCGACCCCGGCGATCGTGTTGTTGTGCGGCACCCAGGGGAAGTAGATGCGGTCCACCGCCGCGTCCTCTGAACCCGCGACGGTAGGATTGATGGCAGCCATGAAGAGGGCGGTGGCCAGTCCCAACGCCACCGCGAGGCGAAGCAGTCTGATGTGCAATGGCATGCGTCCTTCCTGCCGGTCGCCGACCGGCACTCCTCCCCGTATCCCGTGCCTCGCGCCGGGCATGCAGGAACCTCTCGCCGGGGCGCGAGGCGTCTCGCCCCCCGACCTCCCTCCATACAGGCGCGCCGAACTCGCCCCATACGTCGGGCGGTCCAACGGCACAACATGGCTAGTACAAAGGTACTATGATCGTATCACAGACTGGCGAAATGTCAAGTCTTGCGCGTGGTCATGTCGTGAGAGAGTGGCGATCGGCGGAGCCTGCGTGGTTTTCGGGGCAGGACGCAGGATGCGGAGCCGGGCCGACTGCCCGGCTCCGCTGATGTCGCCCTCGTGGTCAGTCCCTCCCCGCGACGGTGTCCAGTTGCCGCAGGGCGTTCGCCATCTCGATTGCGGTGACGGCGGCGTCGAAGCCCTTGTTGCCGGCCTTGGTGCCGGCGCGCTCGATCGCCTGCTCGATGGTGTCGGTGGTGAGCACGCCGAAGATGACCGGGACGCCGGTGGCGAGCGAGACGTTCGCCACCCCCTTGGCGACCTCGGCTGCGACGTAGTCGAAGTGCGGCGTCGCGCCCCGGATCACGGCGCCGAGGCAGACGACCGCGTCGTAGCGCCCGGAGTCGGCCATGCGCTTCGCCGCGAGCGGGATCTCGAACGAGCCCGGCACCCACAGCACGTCGATGGCGTCGGGATCGACCTCGTGCCGCACCAGCGCGTCCAGCGCGCCCTCCATGAGCTTGGAAGTGACGAACTCGTTGAAGCGCGCCACCACGATACCGATGCGCAGCCCGCGCCCGGTTAACATGCCCTCAATCGTCCGCATCGTCTCTCTCCTTACGCCTGCTGCGTGCCGGGGTGTCCTGGTGCCCCCGGCGGTTGTGTGGTCGCTGCGCCGCCGCTAGCGTCGCCCGTACGTCGAGCCCTCGCGGGCGACGGTCCCCGCGGGGCTGGGGTCTGCCAAGCCGGCTGGGTGACGGTCTGCCTGTGCCCGGCGCACGGCGGCGAGGTCGGCGACGCTGATGATCGGGATGTCGTGGCGCGCGGCGAAGCGCTCCAGCACGGGGAGTCGGGCCATGGTCCCGTCGTCCGCCATGATCTCGCAGATGGCCACGACCGGGTGCAGCCCGGCCAGTCGCGCCAGGTCGACCGCCGCCTCGGTCTGCCCCGGTCGCTCCAGCACCCCGCCGGGGCGGGCGCGGAGCGGGAAGACGTGGCCGGGCATGGCGAAGTCGGCGGGAGTGGACGCCGGATCGGCCAGGGTGCGGATCGTCCGGGCCCGGTCGTGCGCCGAGATGCCCGTCGTTACCCCCTCCCGCGCCTCCACCGACACGGTGAAGGCGGTGCCGAACGGGGCGGAGTTGACCGCCGGGTCGACCATGGGCGGCAGGCGGAGCCGATCGACCCATTCCGGGGCCATTGCGGCGCAGAGGAGCCCGCGCGCCTCGCGCACGATGAAGTTCACCGCTTCCGGGGTGATGAACTGCCCGGCGATGCAGAGATCGCCCTCGTTCTCCCGGTCCGGCCCGTCGATGATGATGACGAACCGGCCCGCGCGCAGCGCGGCGATGGCCTGCTCGATCGTCGCCAGCGGCACGGTGCCTCCTCCCCCTAGGCGAACCCCGCCCGCCGCAGCAGGTCGAGGTCGACTCCCGCGCCGGGCTGCGGACCGCAGAGCCGCTCCACGTACTTCGCGATGATGTCCACCTCCAGGTTGACCCGCTCGCCGGGCCGCTTGCGCGCCAGCGTGGTGTGGTGCTGGGTGTGGGTCACCAGCGAGACGGTGAAGCCGTCCGGCAGCACCTCCACAATCGTCAGGCTGGCGCCGTCGACGGCGATGAAGCCGCGCGGCACCAGGTAGCGATGGATCTCCGGCGGTGTCGCGATGCGGACCACGACCGCTGCGCCGTCCGGCGTGTGCGAGACGACTCGGCCAGTGCCGTCGATGTGGCCCTGGACGTAGTGGCCGCCGATCCTGCCGCCGACTGTGACCGAGCGCTCCAGGTTCACCGGGGAACCCGGGCTGAGATCACCCAGATTCGTCAGCCGGAGCGTCACCGGTTGCAGGTTGGCGACGAAGTGGTCCGCGCCCAGGTCAGCGACGGTGAGGCAGACCCCGTTGACGGCGATGCTGTCGCCCAACCGCGTGCCCTCCAGCACCGTGCGGCCGCGGATGGTGAGCGCCACGTCGCCACCGGCCCGGCCGAGCGCGGCGACGGTACCGACTTCCTCGACGATGCCGCTGAACATCACACCTCCTCCAGTCCGGGGATCGGCTGTACCCGGCCTTGCACCATGAGATCGCTCCCGACCTGTCGCACCTCGACCTCGCGGAGGCGGCACGCCGCGTCCATCGTGGCCACACCCTCGCCGCCCAGCGGGCCCGGCGCATCCCGCCCGCCGATCATGATCGGGGCGATGAACGCGGCCGCGCGGTCGATCAGCCCCGCGTCGAAGAGCGCGCCGAGCAGCGTCCCGCCCCCTTCGACCAGCACGCTGTTGACGCCCCGCGCCGCGAGGCAACGCAGCAGCGCATGCAGGTCGACCCGCCCACCCTGGTCCGGGAGCGTCACCACCTCGGCGCCAACCGCGTGAAGTGCCGCGACGCGCTCGGGTGGGGCGGAACCGGTGGTCGCGATCAGCGTGCGACCCGGGACGTGCGGCTGCAGCATGGCGGCACCCGGTGGGGTCCGCGCCCGGCTGTCGACCACGACGCGGAGTGGGTGATGCGGCCCGCCGGCACCGCAGTCCTCGGGTGGGAGGCGCGTGGTGAGTAGCGGGTCGTCGGCCAGGAGCGTGCCGACGCCGACCATGATGGCGTCGTGCATGTCGCGCAGCCGGTGGCCCTCACGCCGCGCCTCGGCGCCGGTGATCCAGCGCGCATGGCCGGTGCGCGTGGCGATCTTGCCGTCGAGGCTGACCGCGAACTTGGCCGTCACTTCCGGCAGGCCGCAGTGCACCCGCTTGAGGAACCCGGCGTTGATTGCGGCGGCGGCACCGGCGGCCAAGCCCAGTTCGACCTGCACCCCGGCCTCGGCCAGGCGGCGGAGGCCTCGCCCGTTGACCGCCGGGTAGGGGTCGCGCAGCGCCACGACGGCGCGGGCGATCCCGGCCGTCATCAGGGCATCGACACAGGGCGGGGTGCGCCCGTAGTGGGCACATGGTTCGAGAGTGACGTATAGCGTGGCGCCGCGAGCGAGGGCGCCCGCCTGTCGGAGCGCGACGATCTCGGCGTGGGCGCCGGGTGGCGGCTCGGTGGCTCCCTCGCCGACCAGGCGGCCGTCGCGGACCAGGACAGCTCCAACGGCAGGGTTGGGCGCGACGCGCCCGCGGACGCTGGCGGCGAGGTCGAGAGCCCGCCGCATCCAGTGGAGGTCGGTTGCCGGCACGACCCGGCAGTCCGTGGTCACTATGGCTCGCCCCCGCGTCGTTGACACGAAAAACCCGAGGGCAAGCCCTCGGGTTGCGGTGGCAAGATAGGTTCGCACGGCCGGACCGGCCGTCGCATACCTTCTCCCATCCGGACTATACCGTCGGCCCCGGAGTTTCACCGGATCCTGCGGCTCTCGCCGCTCGCGGGCTATACCGCCGGTCGGGAATTGGCGCCACGCGCCTCACCCTGCCCCGAAGGTCTTGCGTGCCCAGTGTAGACCCGATCCCGCCGAGCCGTCAACCGTGCAGTGTCGCCGGAGCGGCCCTCACCCCCGACCCCTCTCCCAACGTTGGGAGAGGGGAGCTATGCACGATACCGGCGCGCTGAGAGCCCGATCACGCTCAATCAGCCGCCTGGATGGCCTGGCGGGTCTGCGGGGCAGGGGTGAGGCGCAGCAGGATCCAACCGAGGATGCCGGAGACGAGCGAGGCCGCGAAGATCCCCAGCTTGGCCATGGTCAGGTGGGTCTCGTCGACGAAGGCCAGCTCCGCGATGAACAGCGCCATGGTGAAGCCGATCCCTCCCAGCGTGGCTGCGCCGTGGAGGTGTCGCCACGTGACTCCTTCCGGGAGCTTACTCAGCCCGGTGCGCACCACCAGCCAGGTGGTCGCGGTGATGCCGATCTGCTTGCCGATGATGAGGCCGAGGAGCACGCCGAGCGTGACGGTGCTCGAGAAGTCGTCGCGCAGGTTGCCCCCGATCGCGACCCCCGCATTCGCCAGCGCGAAGAGCGGCACGATGAGGAAGGCGACCCAGGGATTGAGCGCGTGCTCCATCCGCTGCATCGGCGGCTGCACCTGCTCCACTGCGGCCCGCAGCGCGTGCAGCGCCTGCTGGTGCCGCTCGTTGGAGAGGACGCTCCGGCCCGGCTCGCAGGCGTCGCGGAACTCCTCCAGCGCGGCGCCCGCCCGGTCGAGGAACTCCGTAGGGTCGATTCGGTTCCGTGCCGGGATGGTCATTGCCAGCAGCACCCCGGCCACCGTCGCGTGAATGCCAGACTGGAAGAACGCGAGCCACAGGCCGACCCCGAGCACGGCGTAGACGATCGGCTGGGACACCCGCGCCAGGTTCGCACCGAGCAGCAGAAGCAGGATCCCGCCACCGACCGCCAGTGCTCCCCAGTTGACGTCGCCGGTGTAGAAGATCGCGATCACGAGCACGGCCAGGAGGTCGTCGGCGATGGCGAGCGCCGTCAGGAACACCTTCAACCCGATCGGCACCCGCGACCCGAGCAGTGCGAGCACGCCGAGCGCAAAGGCGATGTCCGTCGCCATCGGGACGCCCCAGCCGCGGACCATATCGGTCCCGGCATTGAGCGCGAGGTAGATCAGCGCCGGCGTGATCGCTCCGCCGCACGCCGCCGCGACTGGGAGCGCCGCCTGCCGCGGCGAGGACAGCTCACCGACCAGCAGCTCCCGTTTGATCTCCAGGCCGACGACGAGGAAGAAGATGGCCATCAGGCCGTCGTTGATCCACTGGTGGAGGGTCAGGGGCAGCGCGGTGCCGTTGACTCCGATCCGCAGCGGGGTGTGCCAGAGGTCCGTGTAGCTCTGGCTCCAGGGTGAGTTGGCCCAGATGAGCGCGACGAGGGCCGCGAGCAGCATGACGATCCCGCCCGACACCTCCGAATGGATGAACTCCTCGAGCGGGGTGATGATGCGCCGGACCGGGCGCATAGAATCGCCGTGCTCCTCACCTACGATGACTGCGGCCGTGCCGTCGCGAGGCACGCACGGGGTGGAACGAGTGGACCGGGACCGACTCTGGGCCACACGACGGCGTGGTTACTTTCTAACTGTAGCAGAGACGCGCCCGGTCTGGAGCGCCGTCGCTGCTCATGGTGCGCGAGAGCCGGGCGGTGTGCCCGGTCAGGACGCGGCAGTGCGGGACGCGGCTTCGACCGCGCCGACCATCGCCGCCTCCGGTCGCGCGCCCTCCAGCTCGATCGACTCGTTGATGACGGTCTTCGGCACGCCGTAGATCTGGTAGCGCTGGGCCATGAGGGGGTACTCGCTCACCTCGATCACGTCCGCCGTCACCTTGTCGCTCTCGATCGCCATCATGTGCGCCAGCCTGGCGGCACTCGGGCAGTACGGTCAGGTAGGGGTGACGAAGACCTTGATGTGGACCGGTTTCTCCAGCGTGACCAGCACCTCGCGGCTGGACGGTTGGAGCGACGTGGTACCGCGGGAGACGTCGATGAGATCCTCGATCAGCGTGGCGAACTCGTAGCCGGCCGGGACGCCGATGAAGCGCACCGTGCCCTTGTTCTGCCCCTCCAGCACGATCGCCGGGATCTCCTCGATCCCCTCGGCCTTCGCCTGCTCCTGCTCGGCGACGAAGTCGTGGACCTCTAGCGTGAGCTTGTCGGAGAGCGCGACCAACTCGTTCAGCAGCGCGTGGGTGTCGGAGCAGGTGCCGCACTCTTGCCCCGGGACGCTCAGCACCGACTGGCGCTGGGTGTAGAAGCGGAGCGTGACTGGGTGCTCCAGCTTCTCGGCGAAGAGCCCCTTTAGGTATTCCTGATCTTGCTGCGGGATGATGGCCATGGTGTGGCTCCTTCCGGTTCGGCGGGCATTGGGCGTGCACCACGTCGCGCCGGGCACCGCCGGGGCGTTCCTGGCCCATCGCGCACGTCAGCGTGGGCGCGGACCCTGCGTCTGCACTTGCACGGATGCTGCCAACGGGCTCGCGCGCCGTGCGATAATCGAGCGCCGGAGCACCGCGGATCCCATTATCCGGCTCCGCGCACGCCGCGCCGGGACCGATACCGGTTGGGAGGAGCGCACACATGGGTCAGCTACTCATCGGCACCTCTGCCTGGAGCGACCACGATCCCTTCTACCCGCCGGGGATCAAACCGGCGGAGCAACTCCCCTTCTACGCCCGCTACTTCCCGATCGTGGAGGTCAACACCACCTACTACCGCATCCCGAACCGGCGCATGGTCGAGGGGTGGGTGCAGCGCACGCCGCCCGGCTTCATCTTCGACGTGAAGCCGCCGCGCGAGCTGACCAGCACGCCCGAGACGCCCAGGGGCGAGGCGCCCGTGCCCGACGCCGCCGTGGCCGAGGCCTTTGGGGAGGCGATCGAGCCGCTGGCCCAGGCCGGGAAGCTGGGCGCGCTCACTTTCCAGTTCCCGCCCTCCTACCGCAACACCGAGGAGCACCGCGAGTACCTCCGCCTGCTGCCGGAGCTGCTGCCCGGCTTCACCATCGCGGTCGAGTTCCGCCGCCGCGACTGGCTCGACCCGGAGCACGCCGAGGACACGCTGCGCCTGCTCCAGGAGGCGGGCCTTGCCTACACCATGGCCGACGAGCCGCAGATGGGCACCGGGAGCGTCCCGCCGGTGTACGGCGTGACCAACCCGCGTCTGGCCATCATCCGCTTCCACGGCCGAAACTACGAGACCTGGTACAAGTTCACCGGCTCCAGCCGCGACCGCTTCAACTGGGAATACAGCACCGAGGAACTGGAGGAGTGGCGCGACAAGCTGGAGGCGGCGGTCCGCGCCGCCGAGGCGGTCCACGTCTTCTTCAACACCAACTACGCCAACCAGGGGCCCCGCAACGCGGTCCGGCTGATGGACATGCTGGGCATCCCCCACCCGCCGCTGCCTGACGGCGGCCCCCAGCAACGCACCCTGTTCGACGAGTAGGCGAGCGCAGCTCGCAGCACTCCGCCCCCGCTCCCCGATTGGAGCGGGGGCTGTTTCGTACCGCCGGCCGAATGCTCGGCAATTCGGGCCTGCCGCGTACGGACGCGGTCCGTAGTACTTTTTTCCTATACGGACGCTTTCCTCCGTCTTTTTTCGACCTGCCAGACTCCGCTCTTCTCTCCCGTCTTGCTACGCGTACGCGCGATGATAAGCCATCGCAGAGTCGGTATGCGTACCGCGTATCAAGCCGCTCCCACGCATTACCAGCAGGGCGAGAACTAGTAGATCTTTCCTGGTAGCGATGGTTAAGCGAAACCCGAGCGCGAAACGTGCGTTATCATCACCGGAGGAGCCCAGCGTGACGTTGTCGATCCGCTGGGCTCTACCGATGGCGGACTCGCTCGGTGACGGTCATGCGCGACACCGTCGTGGACCTGAAGCGAATAGGTCGAGCGGGCGGATCCGTCCAGCAGCCCGATAAGCGAGATTCCGGTAGAACGGAATCTGCGATACGGGCGAAGTTGTGTCGCCGGGCGGGGCGGCTCCAGAAAGGGTGGAACAGATCACGGCAGCGCTGGAGCCGCCCCGCCCGCCGGATGCGGGCGCGACGCAACCCACATCCAACGTGGATGAATTGGGGATCTAGAAGGGGGTGATAACGAACGAAATTCGCCTACTGCCTGGCCGGCGCGAGCGGGTTCGCCGCGCGGCCGAGCACTCGACTGTAGGTGTGACAGATTGGGTTCCGGGTAATCCACTGGTCTAACGACTGGTGCGAAAGGAGCACGAGGTGAGAAAGAAGTTTCTCCACCTCGCGATGGCCCTCGGGTTGGTCACCGGCCTCTTCGTAGGTGCCATCGCTCCGGCAGCAGCAGCGCCGGAAGAGCCCGGGGAGGGGGCGATCTACTTCCCCTGGGTTCCGAACGACGATAGTCTCGCGGGCATCGACGGCATCACCGGCTCGGTGACGGTGCAGAACCTCGAGCCGTTCGCGGTCGATGTCACGCTCACCGACGCGGACGGCAACGAGCTGACCTCGATCACGCTCAACCCGCGGGCCTCGCAGACCTGGACCGCGGACCAGCTCGGCATCGAGGCGCCGGGCGCGGGCGTCATTGCCACCGCGGACTGGGCGGACGTCCAGGATCTCTTCGACGCCGGGGTTATCGTGTGCGACGTGGTGGACGAGGTGAGCGGCACCCGCGGTACCCCGGCGAACACGACCGACGAGATCGAGCTCGACGCGGAGCCGACCGCCGTCGCGATCGCCGGCTACCGCGTGGGCGCGGACTTCAACTGGCGGTACAAGAACGGGACGCTGTACATCGACTGGAGCCCGTCGGGTGCCGAGCCCGTTGCGGGCGAGAACACGTATTCGGTGACCCTGTACTACTGCGGCGACGTCCCGGAGCCGCGGATCGCCGGTGTGGAGAAGCACACGGTCGGCACGGCGGGTGCCCGCACCAACGCCAACACCGAGATCGTGGACGGCTACACGGCGATCCCGTACCAGGATCTGGAACTGGCGGCTGGCGGCGGCGAGGTCGTCCTTGACGCCCAGTCCCGCTGGGTGCTGCCGATCGTCCAGACCAACAACAACTGGAACACCGAGATCGTCATCACCAACGTCTCGGGTGCGAACAACTCGGTGAACGCGACCTTCTACGCCGCGGGCGGTCAGGGCTTCGCCGGGCCGAGCGTGGCGCTGCTGAGCGGCCAGACGCTGGGTCCGGGTGAGAGCATCGTGGTCGACCTGCGCGAGGACGCGGGCTTCCCCGAGGGTGAGGTTGGCTCGGTCTGGATTGACGCGACCCATGCGGTCGTGGCGGCGGCCTTCCGCAACAAGCCGTCGACCGAGATGATGCTGACCACGGTGGCCCAGCCGCGGTACGACAACGGTGCCGACGTGCGCTTCGGCCCGCTGGTCTTCCGCGACTACAACGGCTGGAACACGGGCATCAACATCGCCAACCTGTCGAGCAAGACCAACCGGGTCACGGTGACGTACTACAACTACGCCGGCAACGTGGTGGCCTCGGATACGGTGACCATCCCGGCGCTGGCGATGGAGTACGTCTACACGCCGGCCACGGGCAACTTCGGCATCGGTGAGAATCAGATCACCTCGGCTCGCATCGAGGGCACGGCGCCGCTGGCGGCGGCCATCGACGAGGTGAAGTACCTCGAGGGCCAGGACCAGTGGCACGCCATGTCCTACGCGGCCGGGAGCGCCCTGGTCGGTGGTGACGCTGCTCCACTGGCCAATGGTCGCGTCCTTTATGAGTCGATGCTCGCTCTGCCGCTGGTGCAGAAGGGCAACCCGGCGACCGGGTATGGCGACACCTCGGGCATCAACCTGTTCAACCCGAGCGGCGATGCGGTGACGGCTGCGGTCCAGTTCCTGGATTCGGCTGGTGTGCCGGTTGCGCCGACGGTCGACGCGACCGACGCGGAAGCACCGACGACGATGCCGGTGCCGGCGGGTGCTGGGGTCACCGTCTACACGCTGAGCCAGAGCGAGATGACGGCTGGCTTCCTCGGCTCGGCGGTCGTGGGTGTCGTCGGTGACGGCGCGCTGGTTGGCGTGTCCAACAACGTCAACTACGAGGTTGCCGGCGACGGCTCGGCGGTCTTCAACCTGGCCCCGACCAGCTTCACCAACTTCGGCATCGGCTTCACGGTCGATTCGGAGGACGAGAACCCGGTCGGCACCAAGCACACGATCACCGTCACGGTCGAGGACGCCTTCGGGCCGGTCGAGGGCATCGCGGTCAAGTGTGACGTCACCGAGGGCCCGAACGCCGAGGTGGCGGTTATGGGCGGCTCGACCGATACCGAGGGTGTGGCGACCTGCACCTACACCGACGCGAACTCGGCTGCTGACAATAACGTCGATACCATCACCGTGTGGGTCGACCTCAACGGCAGCGGCACCCAGGATCCCGGCGAGGTCCGGACCGTGACCAAGACCTGGCTCGGCGGCGACGCTCAGCTGACGGCCACGGTCGCCTCGGTCGCCGATGGGACCGCGACCATCAACGTGCAGCTCATCGACGGCTTCGGTGATCCGATCGAGGGGGCCACCGTGACCTGTGAAGTCGTCGACGGCCCGAACGCCGATGCGAGCGTTACGGTTACGGGCGGCACGACCGACGAGAATGGTGCGGCGACCTGCACCTACACCGACGCGAACTCGGATGCTGACAATAACGTCGACACCGTTGAGGTGACGGCTGCGGACGCCGACGGCGGCGTTATCGCCACCACCACGGTGGATGTGGCCTGGCAGTAATAAATGAGGGCTGGGCGGGGAGCGAATCCCCGCCCGAACCTCGACGCAGCGGCCGGCTGGGTAACCGGCCGGCCGCTGCCCGGAACAGCAACAACGCGGAAGGAACCCATAGGTCACACCGGAGTCGCCCCCTGGATGCATCCAGGGGGCGGCTTTGTTCGTTTGTTTCTCCCCGCCGTCATGACCGGTTCCATTGAACGTGAGCGATGGCGTACCTGCCGGGTGCATGATGGGGAGACGCTCAAAGCCCTGTCATCCCCGTGGAGTCGCTCGACCCAACTTGCGACGGAGCGCTCCTTCACCTGTGCCTTCCCTCGGAAGCGGCAGGCGAGTCCGTCGCCGGGTAGACATCGGTGCCCCTCTCATCCCTCAGTGGAGCCGGGGCCGGGGCTCGCGCCGGTCCCGGCGGCTCTGCATCCGGGAAGCCGTGCGAGCCCATGTCATGCTGAGCGGCGCCGACCGCGCTCCGCTGTCGTCCGGTACAAGCGCGACCCTGTGCTCCGGTCATCCTGAGCGGAGCCTGGAACGGCGCCAGCCGTCCCGGGCGGCTCCAGTCAGGAGGACATAATCACACGGGCGGGGCTGAACTGGGGGATAGGCGGTGCGTGGGCGGCGCCGCTCAGCATGACAGAGGGGCGGGACGGGGAGGAGGGAGCGACCTGTTCCTGCGCTTGCCACGTGATCACCTTCCTGCCGGACGGATCATCATCCCGGTGAACCCAAGTCCGAACCCGGCGCCATGCGGAAGACTTGATGACCGTGGCGGAGGCGTCGTGTGGTGCGACGTCCGTCATGGTCTCATTCTATCCGTACGACACCACGCAACCACTTCACAGGTCGCGCGTTATCAAGTTGGCGGACCTGGGAGGGCTTGCCCGCTTTCAGGTACGCGCCCATCGGGTCAATCCAGCGATGGGACAGGACGTCCAGTTGGGCGGGCACGGTCCATGCGGTAGGCATGTAGGTGCGTCCGTTCGCTGGATGTGGTACGATCCAGGGAAGTGTAGGCTGGGACGGAACGCCGGGCATCGCCGGCGGGCGGGGTGACGCCGGGATTGACTGGAAGACACAGAGCGATCGCGGCGTCGCGCCGCCCGCTGAGCCGGGCGTCAGCAATCCCACATCGACAGGCACGGATCGAGTGGGGAAGTGGAAGGGGGTGGTCAGACGGGGGAGATCCGACGGTGCGAGCAATCCGCGCAGGCGCGACAGCGGCGCGGGTGAACGCATGGTGAAGGGTGTGACCGATTGGGTTTCGGAAGCGCGACCGGTCGGATGACCGGTGCGAAAGGAGTAACGGGGTGAGAAAGAAGTTTCTCCACCTCGCGCTGGCGTTGGGGCTGATTACCGGCCTCTTCGTCGGTGCAATCGCCCCGGCGGGGGCAGCGCCCGATGATCCGGGGGCGGGCGCCATCTTCTTCCCCTGGGTACCGAACAATGACAGTCTCGCGGGCATCGAGGGGATCAACGGCTCGATCGTGGTGCAGAACCTCGAGCCGTTCTCGGTCCACGTCGATGTGTACGACGCGGACTTCAACGAGCTGACCTCGATCACGCTCAACCCGCGGGCGTCGCAGGGGTGGACCGCGGCGCAGCTCGGCATCGATGAGCCGGGTTCCGGTGTGATCGCCGTCGCGCACTGGTTTGACTTCGCCGAGATCTGCGACGTGGTCGAGGACGGGGAGGATGTGGAAGTCGGCACCCGCGGTGAGCCCGCGGACACCACCGACGAGTTCCCCGTGCCGGCCGGTTACGGCGAGGACTGGAACAAGATCCAGGTCGTGGGCTACGTCGAGGGCCGCGACTACAACTGGTGGGTTGACGGCGACACTCTCTACATCGACTGGAGCCTGGACGGCGCCGAGCCGACTTACGACACGCAGATCGTTGTCGATCTGCTGGACTGCTTCGATGTGCCGGATCCGCGGATTGCCGGTGTTGAGAAGCACACCGTCGGCACGGCGGGCCTGCGCACCAACGCCAACACCGAGATCGTCGACGGCTACAGCGCGATCCCGCTGAGCGATCTGGCTATCGCGGCTGACTACGAGACTTTCTCGTGGCCGGAGGCCGACCTCGACAACCAGTCGCGCTGGATCCTGCCGATCGTCCAGACCAACAACGGCTGGAACTCCGAGATCGTGATCACCAACGTCTCGGGTGAGAACAACTCGGTGAACGCGACCTTCTTCGCCGCGGGCGGCCAGGGCTTCGCCGGCGAGAGCGTCGCGCTCCTGTCGGGCGAGGCGCTGGCGCCGGGTGAGTCGATCAAGGTCGACCTGACCGAGGACGCCGGCTTCCCCGAGGGTGAGGTCGGCTCGGTCTGGATTGACTCGACCTATCCGGTCGTGGCGATCGCCTTCCGCCACAAGGTCGAGACCGAGATGATGCTGACCACCGTGGCCCAGCCGCGGACGGATCAGCCGATCGGCGACTTCTTCGACCCGAAGGTCGCGTACGGCCCGCTGGTCTTCCGCGACTACAACGGCTGGAACACGGGTATCAACATCGCCAACCTCTCCAGCAACACCAACCAGGTCACGGTGACGTACTACAACTACGCCGGCAACGTGGTGGCGGCGGAGACCCGCAACATCCCGACGCGGGCGATGGAGTACGTCTACACGCCGGCCACCGGCAACTTCGGTGTCGGCGACAGCCAGATCACGGCGGTCCGCATCCAGGGCACGGGGCCGCTGGCGGCGGCGATCGACGAGGTGAAGTACCTCGGCGGCCAGGGTGAGGGCCACGCCATGTCCTACGCGGCCGGCCGGTCGCTGCAGGGCGGCTTCAAGTTCGACCTGAGCTGGACGCCGCTCGGTCGGGTCTACTACACGTCGATGCTCGCTCTGCCGCTGGTGCAGAAGGGCAACCCGCAGACGGGCACCGGCGACACCTCGGGCATCAACCTGTTCAACAGCGACGCGAACAGCAGCGTTAATGCCTGGGTGCAGTTCCTCGACTCCGCCGGCGTGCCGGTCGCGCCGACGGTCGCGGCGGATGATTCCGAGCAGCCGTACGTCATGCCGCTGGCGCCGCACGCTGGGGCCACCATCTACACGCTGAACTACAGCGAGATGTCGACTGGCTTCCAGGGCTCGGCGGTCGTGGGCGTCGTCGGCCTCGGGAACCTGGTGGGCGTGTCGAACAACGTCAACTACGACGTGGCTGGCGATGGCTCGGCCGCCTTCAACCTGACGCCGGCGTCCGTCTTCGACTACGTCGACTTCGGCGACTTCATCAACTAAGCGTCGGAGTCTGACCCGGCAGCCGGCCGGCTGACCGGCCGGCTGCCCAAACGGTAGTACGGCACAACCGATCGAGTCACACCGCGACCGCCCCCGGGGGATCCCGGGGGCGGCTCGTCTTCCTCGTACCAGACGCCCCGGCCCTTGCTCCGCCACCCACGGCCGCCGATCGCCCGCATGCGTTCCCTCCGCGGAGCGTATCCGATGCGTCATCCAGCAGCATGTGGTCATACCCTGGATGCGTATACCAGAGTGCATCGTTAGTGATACCCGATGCATCTGAGAGACCTGTGGGCAACCGTTTCCCGGCTGGTACGTTGTACGTACGAGCGCACTCCCGATCCGGGACCGCCGGCCCACTCCGGGCCGGCGTCAGTGTGACTGGGTGTGCGGTCGTGGGTTGGGGGAGCCGGGCGTGTATCCGGGACGCTCCCGGTATGAAAGGAGTCACACGAATTGAAGAAGCGCTTGCTGAACGCGGCGGTGGCGCTGGGGCTGATGGGTGGTCTCGTTGCCGGCGCCATCGCCCCGGCCAGCGCGGTAGGATCGGAGTCCCCAGGGGAGCCGCACATCTTCTTCCCCTGGGTGCCGAACAATGACACGATCGCCGGGATCGAGGGGATCACCGGTTCGATCACGGTCTAGAATGTCGAGATCTACCCGGTCGACGTGACCGTCACGGACGCGGCGGGCAACGAGCTGACCAGTATCACGCTGAACCCGCGGGCGTCGCAGACCTGGACGGCGGACCAGCTCGGCATCGCCGAGCCAGGCTCGGGGGTCGTGGCCACGGCCGAGTGGTTTGACCCGTTCGACCTCTGTGTTGAGCTTAGCACCACCTTCACCCGCAGCAGCGATATGACCGACGATGAGAGTGTCGACTTCTTGTCGGACATCGAGGCCGTTGTGGTGAAGGCGGGTGGCAAGACCTTCGTCGAGGGCACGGACTACTACTACACGTACGAGTCAGGCACCCTCGCGATCCACTGGCTGGAGGGTGGCACCCGGCCGGCTCAGGGGTCGACCTACACCGTGACCGTCTACTACGACTGCGATCCTGAGTTCTACGGCGGCCCGCGCATCGCCGGTGTGGAGAAGCACACGGTCGGCACGGCCGGGGCCCGCACCACCAGCGCGACCGAGGCGGTCGACGGCTACACCGCCGTGCCGCAGGACGACGTCGCGCTCGCCGGTGACGGTGGCGCGGTCCTGGAGGGCCAGTCCCGCTGGGTGCTGCCCATCGTCCAGACCAACAACGGCTGGAACACCGAGATCTTCATTACGAATGTCTCGGGCAAGACCAACTCGGTGAGCGCCACCTTCTACGCCGCGGGTGGTCAGGGCTACGCGGGCGAGGGCGAGATGCTCCTCTCCGGCAAGACCCTGGCCGCGGGTGAGACGGTGCGCATCGACCTGCTCGACTACGGCTTCGAGGAGGGCGTGGTCGGCTCGCTGTGGATCGATGCGACGCATGCGGTGGTGGCCGGTGCCTTCCGCCACAAGGTCGAGACCGGGATGATGCTCACCACCAATGCCCAGCCGCGGCACGACACGGAGGGTAGCGAGGTCAAGTTCGGGCCGCTGGTGTTCCGGGACTACAACGGCTGGAACACGGGCATCAACATCGCCAACCTCTCCAGCAACGACAACCGGGTGACGGTGACGTACTACAACTACGCCGGCAACGCGGTGGCGACCGAGAGGGTGACCATCCCGGCGCGGGCGATGGAGTACGTCTACACGCCGGCGACCGGCAACTTCGGGATCGGTGCGAACCAGATCACCGCGGTGCGCATCGAGGGGACGCAGCCGCTGGTGGCGGCGATCGACGAGGTGAAGTACCTGGGCGGCCAGGGTGAAGGTCACGCCATGTCCTACCCGGCCAGCTTCGCGATCGAGGGCGACTACGTGGTGGGTCCGGGCGACGAGGATGGTCGCTACTGGTACGACAACCTGCTGGCGCTGCCGCTGGTGCAAAAGGGTAACCCGACGACCGGCGTCGGTGACACCTCGGGCATCAACCTGTTCAACCCGGACGACGATGAGGTGGACGCCTACATCCAGTTCGTCGACCAGTCCGGTGTGCCGGTGGCGCCGACGGTCGGGGCGGACGACAGCGAGGCTCCGATCGTGCTGCCGCTGTCGGCGGGTGCTGGCGCGACGGTCTACACGCTGAACTACAGCGAGATGCCGGCCGGCTTCCAG
>Ga0207875_100450_pt1 | contig 17301 bp, 13 predicted proteins | sample CeladaPassage60A_FD_187476 | JGI IMG/M metagenome (GOLD analysis project Ga0207875, IMG submission 187476) | Cellulose-adapted microbial communities from the Joint BioEnergy Institute, USA - Passage3 60A (SPAdes) (version 2) | ecosystem: Engineered > Bioreactor > Continuous culture > Unclassified... | reverse complement strand
CGCGCTACTGGTCATGGCCGCTTCTTACCAACCGCTCGTTGGGTTCATTGTCGCACAAAAAGTGCCCTCGGCCCGCGCACCAAACGGCTGCGCGAATCGTTATTCTAGAAAACCGTATTTCCGTAAAGAAAGAAAAGCCTAACCGGTTGGGATAACAGTGTCGACCCCAACACATGCGCCGTGTGGTTCAGGAACTGATCGAGTGGCTCGCCGAACCGGAACAGAAGCCGCTGCGCTTCAGTCTCACCCGGTGGTTACTGCGGCTCTTGCGGCGTAAAATGGAGAAAGGCACGGTCGAGGTACCTGACGTCTCGGACTTACTGGAGGTCGATACGATGTTGGCCGAACGCATCGAGAGTTGGACCAGGGAGTGGTGGGAACAGGGGTTGCAGCAGGGATTGCAGCAGGGGTTGCAGCAGGGGTTGCAGCAAGGTGAGGAAAAGGGTTTTTACCTCGGTGAGCTGCAAACCTTGCAGCGGCAGCTCACCAAACGCTTCGGGCCGCTTCCGGAATCGGTGCAGGTGCGCCTGAGCACCGCAAGCCGCGAGGAGATCGAGCGTTGGCTCGATCGGGTGCTCGACGCGCACACGCTCGACGAGGTCTTTGCCAAGTAGCACGAACGCCTCCCGATCTCGGGCCTGCGCACGCTCCCGGTCATCGGCAATATCATAGGCACAAATCACGGTATGGGTCATCGCGTAACCTGACGTTTCCGTCTTCCCCACCCATACAACGACAAAATGCCCACGCTGCTTCATCGCAAGCCGTCGCTGCGCCCATCACAGCATCCTTCCATCCCCATCGCGTTCAAGGCCTGACGGCCTGACGCTGCAGCTTTCCGGTACGGAAATGGGGATCTACCGAAACAAAGAAAAGCAGGTTTCTGTAAAAAAGCAAAAAATGCAGCCGATCAGCGCGCCGGTCGGCTGCAGCACTCCATGAACACGGTGACAAGCCCAACCGGTTGGGATAAGGGTGTCGACCGTTTCACAAGAGGTCCCGAATTTATGCCTATTTTTTGTGCTTTTGTCCCATCGTCGGGCATGGCTCAAAGTGGCAGCGTTCCGTATCGAAGTGCGACCAAGGGGTCGGCAAAACTCTCCGCCTCCTGCGCTTCGCGTATGGCGATCGCATCCGGACACAGGTGTTTGTTCAGTTCGAACAGAGATACTTGCGGGTGGTTCAGCACTTTTGCGGCGCTTTGCCGGCGCACCTTGGCGAATCGTCGGTGGTAGGTTTTGGCTGTGTCCGTTTTGCCAAGCCATGCGGCAAAGAGGGCGCTTTCCAGGAGGTAGCGAGCATCGAAGAGTGCCTCCAGCGCACGCTCCTCGGCGTCATCGGGCAGTTGCTGTCCAGAAAGCGCAAGGTAGAGGAGGAAGTAGGCGGCAGGTCCTGGGTCTTCCTGCTTGAGTGCGGTGCGCGCAGCGGCGGCATAGCGTCTGGCAAGGTGCATCGCCAGGCGGGAGTCGCCTGCACGAGCCTGTTGCCAGGCCCACGCCGCTTGGGCACGCAGGCAGTAGAGGAGGGTATCGTTCCCTTTCGCGGTGGTGAAGGCTTTTGGGGGGATCTCTTCGGTCATCGCCGCGGCAAGCCACGCCCATTCGCCAGTGAGGGCGAATGCGGGGTGTTGGCGTGCGTACCAAGCCGCCGCGTAGAGGGCGCTTGCCGCTTCCCGTTGCCCCGTTTCTCCGAGCTGCTCGGCACAGCGCCGTTTTTTCGCCAGGCGTTCGAGCGCCCGCTCCGGTTGTCCCAGGCGGAGTTGGGTCCGGGCAGTGAAATCGAGGTAACGCAGTTGCGCTTGTGCGCTCTGTTCGGTAGTGGGCCAGTCGATCAGGTGGTAGTGGTTGCAGAGTTCCTGCGCCGCTTCGGGCAGATCCCAATCGATCAGTTGGTTGATGAGCGCACCGAGCAGCTTGCCGCGACCGCTTTCGTCTTCGCGGGTGTGTTCCAGCCCGGTCAAAAGATATCGCACCGCCCGCGGGTAGTCGCCGAAGCGCCGCGCGCTGTTTGCCAATGCGTGAAAGCGCTCGGGTCGTGGGTCTTCGGCCAGGCTCTGTTCTACCGCGCGTTCCAGCGGGCGAATGGCGCCGTGATCGAACTTTTCGGCAAGCCACAGTAGGTGTGGGGCGAGCGTTTCGCGCACGATGGGCCAAAGCGCGGTGGTTTGCCAGAGGGCGAACGCCTGGGCAAAGTGTTCGTGACTGCAGCGTTCGTCGAGTGGCAACGCCTCACCCCAGCGGAGATGGCGCCAGTAGTGGTCGTGCCAGCGTTGGGTGAGCGGAATTTCGCCCCACAAAGTGAGGCGCTCGATCCCGCCGCAAGCGGCGGTGGGCAGTCGTTGGGTCAGCCACCGCGCAGGTTCCGGAGGGGTAGAGGCGCACGCTTCAAGATAGGCCTCGAGGAGCGCTGCGATGGTGGGCGCATCGAGGAGATCGGTTGCAGCCACCACCGTTTTGACGCCCCATTGCAGCAGTTGGTCGACGAGTGCGTTCAGGGCGCCATGGTTACAGGCCAGAAGCCACAGGCGTTCGATGTGGGTGAAGTAGGTTTCGGCGTCGAGTTCCGCTCCGTGGCGATCGCGCAGTCCGGTCGGGCTGCCGTGCGCGAGGACGACTAGTGGCGTGTCGACCGGTATTTTGCGCGCCCGCAGTGCTTCGCGGGTGACGTGGCGCAGGCGCCGTTCGCGCACCCAGCGGGCGAGTCGTTCGGCGAAGGGGTATTCGTGACGGGGAAAGGCGTCGAAGCAGCGAAGCGGTAGGGTGGCCCACGGGCGGTCGGCAATCGGAACGAATCGACCGCGGCGCACGATCAGCGCATGATCGGAAAGCGGTTTGCCTTGGAGCTGGGTGGTTTCCCACGGGGCGTGGTGCCACGCGGCGGGGAGTTCGGCATCGAGGAAGAGCAGCCACCGGCTTCCCTCCTTGGGTTGAGGAAGGAACGGGATGAGCGCGGCAAGGGGTGAGGCTTCCCACACTGTGCCGCTTGCTGGCGGTGGAAAGCGAGCAACCGTCCCATGGTGGTTTGGGGTGAGGAGCGCGATCTGGTCTTGGTGCGGCCAGATCGCGAGAAACGGCAGTGCGTCATCCATCCATGCGTTTCCGCAGCGCCTCCCCAAGCGGGATGGTGTCCTCGAGGCCGTCGGCAGATAGGGTCAGGGTGGCGTACCGTTCGTCCCATCCGAACGTTTCCGCTTCACCCGGGGCGATGTCGGCGACTTCGAGCACGTTGCCGTCGGCATCGTGCAGTTCAACGCTCAGTGGGCGCTCGGCTCCATTGCGCACCGCAAGGAGCCCTTCTGGCGCCTGCGGGGCGGTATGGTAGAGGATCTGGGCCAGATTGCGCCAGTTGAGCGCGTAGCCGTTTTCCGGTGCGGGTTGCGCGGTTTGAGCCCCATCGCCGCTCATCGCAACGGCAATCTGAGGTTGCCAGGTGAAGGCGTCGCCCAGCGCGGCCACCAGGCGCTCCCAGAACCGTTCGCCCTTTTCCCACCACGTTGCGCGTGAAGCGTCGTTGGCTGGCGCAACGTGGGTTTGCGCCACCAAAGCACGCACCGCGGCGATCGCCGCTTCACGAATGGCGTCGGCAGCGTCCAGATAGAGTCGTTGGTAGCGGTGGCGAGGATCGTCGTCACCGCCCAGATTGCCGCCGGTAACCACCCAGTGACCCATCGAGGTCGTCCGCACCGCGATTTTGCCGATCGCCACCGGCAGGGGATCCGGGAGGGTATCGGTGAGAAAATCGGCGGCTAGCGACCGGATCGCGTCCAACCGCTCTTCCGTCACACGACCGACGACACGGGTTGCCATCGGCAGGTAGAGCCGCACCGGGTTCCACACCTGCACCATCGCCGCTTCGGGGTCGACGACCCCCTCTTCCTCTTGGATCACGTGGTCCCAGGGGCCGGCGAATTCGACTTCACTGGCGGCAATCCAGCCGTGCCAAAAGGTAGCGATCTCTTCGTCCGGCGCATCGAGCAGGACGTAAAGCGGCGCAGTCATCACGCCCGGCACCGGTTCGGCGCCTTCGGGCAAGGTGATGCGCTCGACTCGGACGATCTGACCCGGACGCCCGATGGACTCGGTGCCGTGTTGACGGTATGCCGCCACGCGGCGAGCGATCAGTTCGCGCAGCGCAGCGGGCATCGGTATAGCATCGCTCTGCTCGACCACCGGCGCAGCCTGAGCGTCATCCTCTTGCGCGGCAAGCTCGTGGTACTGCTGCCACGCTTCGGAGGCACGCACGGCGTTGGCAAGCTCATCGGGAAGCTCTCCCCGCTTTACGGCTTGAATGAGTCCGATGGTGACGCCGAAGTGCCGACGTTCGATCTCATGCAGCCGGGCCGAGAGGTGTTGTACCGTATCCATAGTTAGAAACCTCTATTGCGCGTATACACTACCGCCGCCGCTTGCGGCGGGTTGCATCGTAGCCATGTAAAAAACTATTGCTCTCTCAGTGATAACGCGACGTCGCACAAAATGTTCAACGCACAGTGAATGGCATCGATCTGATCAGGGGCGATCGCGATGCCGGTTCGTTCGAGCCACTGCCCAATGCGTGTCGCGCGAAACGCCTCCACGGTCGTGGCGGTACGCTCCCCTTTTTTGATCTTCCAGTTGATCCCCAGTTGCTTGACTTTGTTGTGGTACGCCGGAATTTGGTAGCGATTGGCGATGGCTCGCAGGGGTTCGTCGCCGCAATGACCCGCGATGAGCGGCACCGCCCAAGGCGCTTCGCTTCGTAGCCACGAACGGGCGCTTTCGGCAACCTGCTCGGGCGTCAGGTCAAGCTCGAAAAGGATCCGCGCGCAATCGTTGCTTGTGCTGGCTTCGCTGTGCAACAGATGGTCGTAAAGGGCCGCTTCGTCGTTGCCTTCCTCCCCGTCTTTTGCGGGTTCGACGAGGTCGGCGACGGTGTTTTCCACCTGCCGTTGCTGGTACCGGAGTCGATCGCGCAGGTAGTTGCGGTAAAAGAGCCGCAGCGCACCCACACCTTGGCAATCTGCCTGTTTCTCGGTGGTCTGGAACACCTTTTCGGTGAAAAAATCGACGAGGTATTCGTCCGATTCCGGTAGGGCACGCAACTCCGGGGGGCGGTAGTGGCGCAATACGGCAACGACAAGGTCGTAGAACTGATGCCATTCGGCTTCGGAGAGCGTTTCGCGGCGTTTCCAGAAGCTGCGGATTGCCTCGTCCCGGTTTGTACTTGCGCTGCGGTGCGTCATCGTCCGATCCTTATCGTTTTGCCGTCTGTTTGGTTTGCAACCAGCGGTAGAGCGAGACTCTGGCGTTTTGCGACAGCACGCCGATCTTGCCGTGCAGATCCGTGTCGCGCACCACCTCGCCACGCCAGTAGGCGTAGGTCACTGGCACGGAATCGCTGCGCTGCCACAAGAGGTCTTTGCCGTTTTCCAGTGGAAAAAATTGATGCGCCCGCGCTTCACTAGGCGCTTTCGACGTACAGGGGAGCACATAGCGACGATCGGCCACGCGACGCACCGACACCACTGGGCGAGTGGCAACCGGTTCGCGCCGATCGTTCCCGAAAAAAATGGCCCTCTGATCACATGCAAAGACAAACCCTTCCGCTTTTCCTTCGTCGCCCAAAAATTCCTGGAGAGCAACACGAGGCGGTGCCACTCGGAACATCTCTTCCTCCGCAATATGACGAGTTATCGCCGATTTTATCGAACAATACCGAGGCCCGTTTTACAGCTCACACGATTCCCAGTTAGAATCTCCGGTCATCGAGGTAACCACCGAGCACCGCCGCTAAAAAAATCGGACGCCGAGACGTTTCCATAGGGAGGGAGGAACGGAATGGTTGCAGCGCCGGAGTGCGTCACCGTTTGCTTCGAGACGCAGACACCGCTCTACACGGGCGGAATCGGTCAGATGGGCGACGCCCTCTATCCGTCCAACTTGTTAGGGGGTCTACGCCACTTCAGCACGATGCTCGCCAACGCTCTGGGTGTGGTTGGCTTCGAGGATCGGGTTTGGGGGAATGCGAAACGGGAGGATCGGCTAGCGCACGCCAAAGGGGTGGCGCTTCACTGGGATTTCTCCCAGATGACGAAAATCTCCCTTCCTGCAAAGATCGAGGTTCCGAAAAGCGACGCAACGCAAAAAAACCCGTCGCGCTGGTGGTTCAACACCGCCTACGCAGGGCGCTTCTCTCTGACCCTGACACGACGCGCGCTCAGTGATTTCGATTGGCAGCTCGTGCGCATGGCCGTGGCAATCCAAACACGCAAAGCGATGTGGGGGAGCAAAGACCAGTTCGGTCTGGGGGTGGTGGCGTTCGTCGACGAACCCCAAGCGATCGCCACACTGGTCGAACCCCTGAAGCCCACGGACGTGAAAGGAAAAACCCTTGCCGATGCGCAGCGACTCAATCTGCTGCGCTGTGCGTTTGCCACGGTGCAATTTCAGAGTGCAGAACGAACGGGGGCCAGAGGGCGCCAGTTGCCGTGGCGCACGGCGCTCGCGCTGGGGTTGGCTGTGCGTGCCACGCTGCGCGACGCGTTGCGCAGCAAAGAGCGTGAAAAGGAAAAAGAACTCAAACCGCTACGCCACCAAATGCTCGGTAAGCTCAACGAATTTGGTAGCGCCGTGAATGTCTCTGCAGCCTACGGTAACCCACAGCAGCCCGAAGTGCGCATCATGGTCGTACTCAAACCGGAAAGCCCAGAGGCCCGTTCGAACATCTTGAAAGGGTTCAACGCGGCGCTCCAGCAGCAGCTTGGCGAACGGCTTGCGGCGATGCCGGAACTCAACCACTATCGACTCAAAACAGCAACCTGGGACTATGGCGGTAAATACCTCAAAACTTCCGAAACCAAGACCGAATGGCTCAACCAGCTGGCAGGAGTGACACCATGACGCGCCATCTGGAGTGGTTGGCCGAAGACCGTCCCGAGATCGAACGGGGCGGGCTGAGCGCTGCGCGGTGGCGGTGGCAGGATCTGGTCAGCTACGCGCGCAGCAATGCCACCACACCGCAACGGCTCACCGAAGAGCGGCAACGTTTTTTGATCCAACACGCGCTCGCACTCGATCCCAAAGTCGATCTGAAAACGGCATTGGACGATCCGCGCAAAGCGCAAGGCGAAGCGCGAATCCTGGAAGTGGCTGGTTTCCAGGAATTGCAAGCGGCCGGTCTCTACTACCCCGCTTATCCGCTCGATTCGTTCCCGCCGGGTTCGATCGAAGTGACGCTGCGCTTTTGCCTGCTCACGCCGCTTCTAACCCGTGACGATGCGGCGTTCACCCTCTTCGACAATCCCTTACGCAAAGATGCCATCTATGGCGTTCCCTACTTGAGCGCGGCGAGCGTCAAGGGGCTTGCTGCCGATGCGTTCCAGCGGGGTTTTCCCCCACAAGCGCCGTGGGAGACGCTGGGAGCGAACGACGCCGAGCGCACCACCGCCTATCGACGGCGCACCGCGCAAGCCAAGCGCCTCTTTGGCGTTGCCACGGATCAAGAGGGAATGCCCTCGGCCGAAGGACGGGTGCGGTTCGATCCCATCTGGTTCCGCTACGTCCAGTATCTGGTGATGAACCCGATGAAAACAGACGGTAGCGGCATTGGGACGCAACCGATCCACTTCGAAGCGGCAGCGGCCAAGACACCCAAGGGGGATTCGGTATCGGCAACGGTGCGTTTGCTCTACTTCAATCCTGCGGGAACCGAAGCGAGCGACGAAGCCACCGCGTGCGCCGACGTCGCCGCGCTGGTCGAAGCCCTGGCTGCGTGGTGGCCCGTGCTTGGGCTAGGAGCAAAGCGGTTGGCCGGCTATGGGGCGCTGCGCCCCGAAGGGGCAGCGTATCGATACCGCACCGCCAACAGCGTAAAACAACAAGAATTTTCAGGAGCCGAAGGCTGGCAGGCATTGGCCAAGGCACTGGCCCAGGAGGGTAGATCGTGACAGCTTCCCCACCCTATGGCGAAGCGGGGCGCAACCTGTTGCTGGCAGGCGAGATCGCCGCCTTGCTGCACGACCTCGGCAAACTCCACCCCGGCTTCGCCGCCGAAAAGCTCACCCCAAAGCAACTTCAAACCAACGAGCGCAAAGACCATCCGATCAGTGAGTGTCACGGACGGATTCTGGAAAACGACCGCTGCTATCCGAGCGACGAAGAGCTGGCCGAATTTCCCGAAGCGCAAAAGCTCTTCGCGTTGCTCAAGAGCGACGCCGGCTGGGCGCAGTGTCTCCACCTCAGTGAGACACTTGCCCACCCGAAAACGATCCAAGCGAACGGACTTGGGGTCGCGCTGCGGCAGCACCATGCCACCGGACACTTCCCAGAGAGCGAATTGTCGTTTCTGGGCGACCTCTACGCCTTTGGCGCCGACATCCGCGATTCCGCCCTGGACAAAGGGTCGGGCAAAACCCACAACGCCGCACAACCGCAGCTGCACGCCGAAATCATCGATGCCTTTGGCAGGCACCGCCTTCCCTACAGCCAGAACACGTTGCAATCGGTGTGGCGCAAGAGCGTGCCAACGCTCCTCGAGCTCTTGGCTTCGCCGCAGACCTTTGCCGATCTGGGCGAAACCCGAGACCAGCTCCTGAGCGCGGTCCGCCCCCTTTGGCAACAGGCGCTTGGGGAAACCCGTCGCCCCACCAACGACGTGACCCTCTGGCACCATGCTTTTTCCACCGCGAGCTTTTTCAAAGCAGCGCTTGCCGAAGGCGTATTACGCGGCAGCTTCTCCTCCTGGCAAGAGAGCGACGGCCTTTTTGCCTACCCCGACGGCGTGGGGCAAGTCCGTTTTCGGCTCCTTGGCATCCGCTGGTCGTGGTCCGAATTGACCCGCGGACTACTTTCACCAGTTGCCTTCGTCTCTCTGTCGGGGCGACGCCGTGAAGCGGTTGCGGCACTGCGCACCCTCATCGAACGCGACTGGGCCGTTGGCAACATCCTTTATGAGGACGACGACGGCGTCCTGATCCTCGCCCCCGGTTTTTACGAAGCAGATAGCGAAGAGAGCGAAGCGCGCTTTCGCTCCTGTTATCTGGAGCCGCTCCTTTCGGCAATCGACACAGCGCTGCGCCCTCTAGGAACTGGCGTCCCCTACTGGATCTGCTGGAGCGCCCCGAACTGGTATCTCACCGACTATGCCGAAGCGCTTCAACCCGCGCAGGCCGACCCCACTCGCCGTCTGCTGCGTCAAGTGGACGAAACGGCGTTTCGCAAACTCTGGCAAAGCGCAGCCAAGCACGGTCGGCAGCAAATCTGCCCGCAGTGTGGGCTGCGTCCGGCCGCAAGCGTCGAATTCGCGCTGACCGAAAGCAGCGTGCGCACGCAACGCCTCTGCGCCGAATGCACCGAACTGGCCGACGGCGACGCCAAGCGGGAGCGGAAGCAGCAGTGGATCGCCACGCTGGGGCTTGCGCCCGCAACCTTCAACCTCGAATCCCTTGCCAACGCTGCGGGCAGCAGCCGCATTGCGCTTTTTTCGGTGCGCATCGACCCGCAAGCGGTGCTTTCGGGCAACGCGCTCATCACGCAGCTCGCTCGCCCCTTCGCGCTCCTGGACTGGCGCAGCGTCAAAGGGGCGCAAAACCGGTCTCCCTTTGCCTCGGCCAACGAAGCGGGGGATCGGCTCGAAGCGCTCTGGAAAAAAGTGCAAACCGGCGCAACCGACACCCTTTCGGAGCAGGAGCGCCAGTGGGCGCAAACGCTCATCGGCGACCCGAATTGGTTGAAAAAAGAGAAAAAAGATGGACGGGGCGATCCGCGGTCGGTTGCCGAAACCTTCTTCCTGCGTGAAACCCAGACCCTGCCCGAATCGTGGGGGCTATACCGCCACACCGGAGACCGGCTGCTGCTCTTCGGCATGCGCAAACACCCCTCACCCGCGCGGCTGCAGCGGCTCTGGGACGACCTGCGCGACGCGTGGAAACTACTACTGACCGAACTTGCGGGCGTTTGCGAAAACCGCCTCATCCCGCTCTCCTTTGCCGCCTCTGGCGTCGTCTTCGCCGTGGCCGCAACCGACGCCGACGCCGTGACGCGCACCACCCAAACCTTCTTGGCCCAAACGTTCGCCAAAGTGCGTGGGTCGTTCGCGGCACACCTTTCGGTGGTGGTCACCCGTCCGCGTTTTCCCCTCTACCTGGCGCTCGACGCCCTGACGCGGCTCGAAAAACGGATCCCCGACGTACCGCGGCAAACGTGGCAACTGATTCGCCGCAACCTGCACGAGCGGCAGATCATACTGGACTGGGACACCCCCCAAGGGGAGGTGCGCTGGGCGATCGATCTGGCCACCAGCGACCCGGACACGGACGACCACTGGCACACCTACTTCATCGTCACGGAGCGCGACGGGCGGACGCTGCATGGCCCCGAAAGGCTCGTCCATGCCACCGAACTCAAACCCAAGGACCGCGTACTGGTGCAACCGGAAACCTTCGACTTCATCGTGCTCGAAGGCTCGGCACGGCGGCACGAGATCCTCTATGAAACGAACGGCGAGCACATGACCCGCGCCCACTGGAGCCACGCCGACGCCACCGCACATCCGTTGCTCCTCGACACCTACGCACACTTTGCGTCGCTTCCCGCCAAAACCGGCTGGGACGTGGGCAAACGCAAGCGCCTGCTGGCCGAAATCATCGAAACCCACGAAAAGTGGGTACGTGACGCCCCGCCACCGCTCAAAGCAAGCGGCCGCGAAGCCTGGCAAATCCGCATCGACCAGATCGTCGACCGCTACTTCCGCGGCAGTGACGCCGATCGCGACCTCATCAAGAAGGCGATTGCCGACGGGCGCCTCTTCTCGGCCGAAGAGTGGACCACGTTCATCCCGAAGGAAACCAAACCGATCGAAAGCGAGGCCTGACATGATCACCACGCATCCGCTTTTCCTCTACGCGCTCGATCCGCTGCACATCGGCGCCGGCGGCTACCGCCTGGGCCGCGTCGACCTCACCATCGTGCGCGACGCCGCCACCAACCTGCCGTTCATCCCCGGCTCGTCGCTCAACGGCGTGGTGCGAAGCGCCGCGCTCTTTGTCCTACCCGAAGCGCAACGCGAAAAAGCGATGGCGTACGCCCGGTCAACGCTTACCGGTAGCCACAAAAAACACTCCCATCGCGGCAAAGAGGACCCCGTTGCGCGCATCTTCGGCTACGCCGAAGGCGACGACGAGGGCGAATCGCGCATCGGCGCCGTCTCCTTTCGCGACGCCACGCTGCTTGCCTACCCCGTGCCCACCATGCTCGGGCCGCGTTGGGTCACCACCCCGGCGCTCCTTCGGCAAGCCGGGTGTCCAGAAGTCCCCGAACCACCGCAGATCGAAACGATCCTGGCCCCCAAAACCGAAACGATCAAACGGCTCAACCTGGGCTGGCTACTCCTTGACGTCGCTACCGCCGAACTGCCTTTTCCCGAATTGCCCGAAACGATCGCGGCGGCACCAACGATCCGTGAGCGCCTGCTCGTCGTCGATGACGCCCTTTTCCCGGCGCTCGTCAATGCCAACCTGGAGAACCGCACCTCCGTTTCGATCGACTTCGCCACCGGCGCAGCGGCCGAAGGAGCGCTCTTCACCTTCGAAGCGGTAGCGCGCGGCGCCCTTTTCCTGGGTCAGGTCGATTTCGACACCGCTCGCTTCCCCGACATCGCCGCCGAAGCGAAACCGCTCATCCAAGAGGCGCTCGACCTGGCCTGCGCGCTCGGCATCGGCGCCATGACCACCCGCGGACTTGGACGGATGGCGTGGGGCTTTGGCAAAGGAGACGCGTGATGCAAAACCTGGAACCGATGGCTGCGCGCACCGCGCAAGCAATCGCCCATGCGCCCGGCTGCTCGGCCAACGACGTCGAAAACCTCACCACCAAAGCGCTGGGCATCCTCAGCCAACAAGGCTTTTACGCCTTTGCCCTTTTTCTGGCCACCCGAAGACGTCAACAAGACCAGAGCGTGGCCGAAGCGATCGACACCCAGATCCGGGCGCTGCTGGTAGAAGCCGGAATGGCCGCGGCAGAGATGCAAAACCGGCCCATCCACGAGTTTTACCGCCACGTCGTGGCCATCCAGCCAACCGAAAGCGCAGGTGAAGCGCTGCAACGGCTGCTCCTTGCCAAATCGCTCGCGGAGCTGGCGCTCACCTACACCCGCTACGCCACCAAAGCGCGTGCCGCACAGGAGAGATGACCGTGACCTGCTTCGCCACGTTCACCCTGACGCCCCTCTCCCCACTGCACCTAGGGAGTCGCCGCGCCGGGATCGTTGCGATGACCCACCGCTATGTGCCCGGGCACCTCTTCACCTACGCCCTTGCCGCGCAGCTTGGACGACAGCGCGGCAAAAAACGCGAAGCCTTCACCGCCGAAATCGACGAAATCGCCCGCCGTTTTCGCTTCGGACCCGCCTTTTTCCTCGCTCCGAACGGAGAACGGCTCAGCGACGACGAAGTCGAAGCGCGGCTGATCCGCAGTTTTCACCACGTCACCCTCCACCCGCAAGAACGGGCCGCGATCGACCGCGCACTCTTCGAACTCGAAGCGATCACCCCGCAACCCAGCATCGTTCTGGCGGGCGGCGTCTGGATCGACGGCGACCCGGAACTGGACGGGATCCCGCTTCGTGCGTGGCTCGACCGCATCCGCCTGGGCGGCGAACGCAAAGCGGGCTACGGCGTCGTCCGCTGCACGGGTTGGGAAGCACACGCAGACGAATACCCCGGTATCGGCCCAGCAAACGCCCACGGACTGCACCTACCCGCTGGCGCCACGCTGCCTGGCCCGGCCTGCGACGACACCATTCTGAGCGAAGCGCCGCTCCTGCCGTGGCTCGGCCGCCGTTACAGCCCAACCCACGGCCATGGCCGCGAACTCTCCCCACCGGCGCTCGTGCGCATACACGCTACCCTGACGGAAAACGCCACCTTCCTACCCGCAAACACCGAACCGCTCCTTGGCTGCTGGCAGCGACAACACGCCCCCTCGTGAGGCACCGAAATGGACCAAACCACACAGCGAAAACCCACCAATCAAACCCGTTCGCGCCACTGGATCGCAATCGGCGACGAAACCGGCACCTGGGACATCAAAAACGGCGTCTTCACAAACAACGGCAGTCCAACCCACTACAACGGCGTATCCCTGGTCATCGGCTCGTTGGACGACTGGCAGCAAGCGCTTAGCCAAACGATCGAAGGGAAACCCGCCTGGCAGCACTTCTCCACCCCCCTTGCCACCCACCTCGAGGGCGCTGCCAACATCCAGGCCAGCGACTACTACCACGCCCGTGACGTCTTGCAATCACGCAGCAAAACCACCACCGAAGTGCCCCTCGAACGACCGCACGACGACCCGGCGCTGGAACGGCTGCGCCGCGACCTCAGCTGGCTGGTGACCAAAAGCGGACTCATCGTCACCACCGTAAGCGGCAACCCCAACCTTCCCGAACTCAAAGCAAGCGGCTTTGGCCTATCGGGCGACGGCCTCACCGAACGGGCACGAGCCTACATGGCGCTCCTGACCCCGTTACTCCCGTTTCTACCCCCAGACGTCACATGCTATCTGCTCCTTTCCCCGCGCAGCGAAGCAAGCGACGCCTCTGCCCGGAGCGCCCACCAAGGACCGGACACGCGCACCAAAACCGGAAGAGACAAAGAACCGTTCCGCAACTTCATCGCCCACTGCATGGAATTTCGCAGCAAAATCCGTCACAACCTCAAACAAGCGGGCTGGACGGGCAACCTCTGTGCCGCGTACATTGCAAAGCCCAGTAGCCTCAAAGACCCTCGCCAGCTGAAGGAAAAACCCTTGGCCAACCTTCTCACCGACCCCAGCTTTTCGCTATTTCGAAATCACCCAAACGAAATGGTGAAAGCGATCCAATCACTCGCCGACCTGGCCGCCCTGTTGGGATACCGAGAAGACGGCGTACGTTTCACCGCGTCGGACGATACCCCCAACCTCCGGCGGTGGCACTACAAGGACCTCATCGATGTTTTCGCTGCCCTCTGACTACCACACCCAACTCCGGTTCGTCCTCAAACCACCCTTTCGCAACCTGAGTCGGGCCACGTTCGCGATGGATTGGCACATTCCTTTGCCCATCCTCCGACCGCTCAGCGCCACCGAAACCGTCGCACCAACGGCCTCTGCCTGGGAAAAATCCCTCGCGCAGTGCGGCCTTACCTGGAACTACGAACCCGAAACGCTCCGCTCCGCCCAACCGCTCCAACGCTTCTACCAACGCCAAGGCTTTGCCCACTGCGACCCTCGAGAAGTCGCCCTTGCCAACCTCTTGGGGCTACTCCCAGCCCCCACCTTCAATGCGGCGCAACTTGAACAGATCGACCCGGAGCACGTCAAAACCCTCCTTGCCGCAACGCTCCTCCCCCCCTTCCCACCCATCGTCGACTGGCACCGCATCGCCCCCACCTGGACCAGCGACGCCAACGCGGCGATGGTCGAACGGCAAAAAAACATCCGACGTCGCAACCCACCGCACCCCTGGCTGGCCGCCGGCTACCGCCTCATTGCCGAATACTTCCCGCAACTCAAACAAGTCAAAACCCTGGCCGAAGCCGAAGCGCTGTGGCGCCAATTCGAGACCGAAGCGCAACCGCCTGCCGTGCTGGCCGTCGCCTACTGGTGGGAAGCAGCCTGGTCGCTCAGCGAAGTCGGCAACATCCCAGACGCCAGCCACGCCGCGAAACTCAGCGTCAAACGGCTCGACGGACTGGCCCCAAGCAACCGACGCCCCGACTCACGCTGGCAACACCAACAAGGACGGATGGCCTACTACCAAGGCAACTTTCCCCGGGCACTCGAAATCCTGGCCACCAACTGGCTTGAACTTAGCCGCGACCCACTCGCACAAGCGGCAGTAGCCCGCGACCTGGCGAACCTCCTCAGCGACATGGGCGAACTCACCGCCGCCAAAACCCTGGCCGAAACCTCACTGCGGGCCGCCGAAGACCAGGGACAAAGCGAAGAACTGCTCAAAACCCACGGGCGACTCGCCGAAATCGCCCTGAAACAAGGCGATTGGGACACCGCACGCCACCACCTGGAAGCGGCCATGCCCCTTGCGACCACCCCGCAAGAAAAGGCCCGCATCTTCACCTACTCGGGTCACCTGGCGATCCTTACCCAAGAGTGGGACGCCGCGCAGACCGCCTACGACAACGCCGCAGCCCTGCAACCCGAAAACCTTTACCGCTTGATGGGGCAATTCGCCCTTGCCGCGTGGCGCGGCAACACAGCGCAGCTTGCCCAAGCGTGGGAACAACACGCAACGTACCTCACTGCCCAATACGATCACCCCACCAACGTCCTACCTGCTGCGGTCTGCCTCCTTGCCGCCGCTTCTGCAATCGACGCAGCCAAAATCGCTTTGCCGCAAGCCGCTGCCGCGCTCATCAGCCACCGCTTCGTCTGGGAAACGCTACCGTTTCTGGTGGCACTCCCCGCCGAAGAGAGCAGCCCCCTCTGGCCAAAACTCCAGGCAACCGCGCAAAGCTGGCAACTGGCGATCGACCAACTCGACCCGGAAATCCGCGAACACCTGCCGATCACCGAACTCGAACGCCGCCTGCCAACCCTCATGACCAACCCGAACCTGCTCCTGGTCGGCACACTGCGCTACATGACCTTTCCTTCCGTGCTGGCGCCGATCCCGGCCAAAAAAGCCAAACGGTGAATCCCGCACCACCCCGTAGCCAGCCGTTCAACCGCGGATCCCTTTGACCCGCGCACCAAACGGCTGCGCGAATCGTGATTTCAAGAAAACCGTATTTCCGTAAAAAAAAGCCCAACCGGTTGGGATAAGGGTGTCGACCCAAATGTCTCTTCCTGGGCCGCAAAACTGCGTCACAAGCCCAACCGGTTGGGATAAGGGTGTCGACTCGTGGCTGTTATGCTACGAATGACCCCCCCAGTCACAAGCCCAACCGGTTGGGATAAGGGTGTCGACTCATCGATGGCGATGTGGTCGAGGTGATAGATGTCACAAGCCCAACCGGTTGGGATAAGGGTGTCGACTTCTCTCCGAACTCCTTGGCATCATCGATCAGGTCACAAGCCCAACCGGTTGGGATAAGGGTGTCGACTGGTGAGAGGAGCCGCGTGTGTGTTCGGCAATGTCACAAGCCCAACCGGTTGGGATAACAGTGTCGACGTAACGAACATCGCGTTCGCCGGAGCCCAAACTGTCACAAGCCCAACCGGTTGGGATAACAGTGTCGACTTTTCGTGGCACCCGTCACTACTTTGATCGAGTCACAAGCCCAACCGGTTGGGATAACAGTGTCGACAACCAACGACGGGCGCAAAGCGGCGCTCGAGTCACAAGCCCAACCGGTTGGGATAACAGTGTCGACTCGCCCCAAGGGGGCGAAAGATTGGAATGAGGTGTCACAAGCCCAACCGGTTGGGATAACAGTGTCGACTCGCCCCGCCGTGTCAAACGTGGCTCTCGAAGTCACAAGCCCAACCGGTTGGGATAACAGTGTCGACACTAACATCCCCAACGCCCAGCTCCGCTGGGCGGTCACAAGCCCAACCGGTTGGGATAACAGTGTCGACACGGGAAATTAATAATTGCGGAGGCCCCATATGTCACAAGCCCAACCGGTTGGGATAACAGTGTCGACAAAGAGGGCTTGCGCATTTGGGTTGCGATCAAGTCACAAGCCCAACCGGTTGGGATAACAGTGTCGACATGAAAACTGAAAGTCATGTTGGGAATGAAAAGTCACAAGCCCAACCGGTTGGGATAACAGTGTCGACAGCAAGTTCGCTGCCTCCAGCAAATCAAGGAGTCACAAGCCCAACCGGTTGGGATAACAGTGTCGACAAGCCCAGGGCGGCGAACGAAAGCAGGAAGAGTCACAAGCCCAACCGGTTGGGATAACAGTGTCGACTTGACCAGGTAACCATAACCAACCCCAGCCGGGGAGTCACAAGCCCAACCGGTTGGGATAACAGTGTCGACACCGACCGCGCCGTGGTGAGCGGCAGCGCCTGGTCACAAGCCCAACCGGTTGGGATAACAGTGTCGACATGGGTTCTACAAGAACTTCGACATCCTGATCAGTCACAAGCCCAACCGGTTGGGATAACAGTGTCGACAAGATCGGTCTTCCGGCCGGGCACAACGGGCTGTCACAAGCCCAACCGGTTGGGATAACAGTGTCGACTCTACCCTTTCAGATCCCTTGTGGCGCAAGGCTTTCCGCCCCGTTCCATTCGGGACCTCCCCAATTTTGGCACGAAATCGGCCCGTTTCACAAGAGGTCCCGAATTTTGGTAAAAAGTTTGTGTTTTTTCGTCA